>Ga0247610_10001354_pt1 | contig 30598 bp, 24 predicted proteins | sample 174DNAGHGhighgp2_FD_193483 | JGI IMG/M metagenome (GOLD analysis project Ga0247610, IMG submission 193483) | Sheep rumen microbial communities from Palmerston North, Manawatu-Wanganui, New Zealand - 1742 DNA GHGhigh gp2 | ecosystem: Host-associated > Mammals > Digestive system > Stomach > Rumen...
CCTCACTCCCCACGGCCATAATCTCTAGCAAAACTACAAAATCATAGCCGTATGTCCTAAACTTATACGATGTTTAACATCGGACATTTAGAACATTATCTATAATCTGGTGCAAAGGTAAGAGGCAAATGCAAGACTGTATCCTCAGCCATTGACCAGACAGCCAGGAGACATCGATATCTGGGTGGATGGCGGTAAGGAGAAAGTTATCGCTAAATTTGCCACAGATGACGATGATACGATATCATATCACCATATACATCTGAAGAAGAATGAGGCGGGAGTGGATGTGGAAATACACTTCCGACCTTCGTCAGGAAACAAGAACCCGTTTACTAACAAGCGATTACAGCTGTTCCTGGAAAACGAAATCAACCGGGAAAACGAAAAGGTGCCTGAAGACTTCAGAGTGCCAAGCGTGAGATTTGCTCTAGTGATGCAACTATCTCATATACAGCGGCATCTGATGAGTGAGGGGATAGGCTTGCGTCATATAATAGACTATTATTATCTGCTGAAGTCGGATACGAACAACCTGAGGGATGAGGTGAAAAACAGATTGGATTCTTTCGGGTTAAAAAATATTTCAGAAGCCCTGATGTGGGTTTTGCATGAGTGGTTGGGACTGGAAGAAGGATATCTCATTGCTCCGGAGGATGAGAGACGCGGCAGGATGCTGTTACAATCGATTATGGATGGCGGTAACTTCGGCCGCTATTATCATGGTCATCAACAGGGCGTATGGCGACGTTTCTTTGCAAACAACAAACATCGCCTAAAGATGCTGCGTTTTGATTTCAAAGAAGCCTTCTGGATGGAACTGGACTACATCATCTCTCTAATAAAAACAATCCCCGCCCGCATCGCCCGCCGCTCCTGGTCGCTAGCCCGCTAGGCCCTGCCAGGGGACAGGTACCTGGCAGCACACCCATGCCAAGGAACACCACTGTCAGCCCCCCTGTCATCTCGAGCTTGTCGAGAGATCTCAAGAGATGTCTCCACTTCGGTCGACATGACATGGAGGAGAGAGGCTCGACAAGCTGCCAGGGGACAGGTACCTGGCAGGAGCACTGAGCTGCCAGGAACCTGTCCCCTGGCAGATGTACCTGGCAGAGGTTAGGCGAAACGCTTTTCGATAATCTGCCAGTCGATAATCTGCCAAAGTGCGGCAAGATGATCAGGACGGCGGTTCTGATAATCCAGATAGTAGGCATGCTCCCACACGTCGAAAGTAAGCAACGGCTTCAACCCCTTCTGAATAGGATTCGCAGCATTCGTCTCCTGCGTAATCACAAGCTTACCATCCTTATCTGCTGACAACCATACCCAACCAGAACCAAACAGTGTTGCCCCAGATTTCTGGAATGTCTCCTTAAACGCCTCGAACGAGCCAAAGTCGCGAACGATAGCATCAACGAGTTTTCCCGTAGGAGCATTATCAGCCTTAGGCGCCATGAATTGCTCAAAGTACATATTATGATTCAGTATCTGCCCAGCATTATTCAGCATACCGCCAGATGCCTTACATACGATATCCTCTAGCGAAGCATCCTCGAATCCACTTCCAGGCAGCAGCCCATGGAGGTTATTCATATACCCTGCCAGATGCTTCCCATGATGAAACTCCAGCGTCTGCTTACTAATCACCGGCTCCAATGCATCAATCGCATACGGCAGCACCATCAATTCAAATTTTTCCATATTCTTACGTTTTTTTAGTTATACACGCTGCGAATATACAACTTTTCCGCGAAAAATCCCTTTTTATTCGTATTTTTTTCTCAATTTTTTTGATAATAATGTTGGTATTATCCGAAAAATGCGTATTTTTGCAGAAAATTTAATGCCGTATGGATTATAAGTATCATATTTTTAGCCCATATCGCGTGTGTCCACTGGGGGCGCATGTGGATCATCAGCATGGACTGGTGACTGGGTTCGCGATTGATAAAGGCGTGGACTTGTGGTTTAATGTACCCGATGACGGCCATGTGCATCTGGAGTCCAAAACCTTTGAGGGGATAGTGGATTTTGATATCGACGCACCCTCTCAGGTGCGCGAGCGCCATTGGGGCGATTATGCCCGTGGCGCCAAGTACGCCCTAAAGAAGCGCTTTGAACTGAAGCGAGGCATCACGGGTGTCATCCAGGGCTCTCTGCCTGTGGGTGGACTCTCATCGAGTGCCGCAGTGTTGATAGCCTATGTCATGGCCTTTGCCAAAGCAAATGATATCACCCTTCAGCCATTTGAGGTGGTGAAGATAGCTTCGGAAGCAGAGCGTGAGTATATCGGGCTGAATAATGGACTGCTGGATCAGGCTTGTATAGCGTTGGGTAAGAAAAACGGGCTGTTGTTCCTGGACTGCGACTCGAACGAGTGGCGCATCATCAAGCGAAATCCCGCGATGCCTGATTTCGAGATTGGCATATTCTTTAGCGGGTTGACTCGAAGCCTTGTAAATTCCGATTACAACCTGCGTGTGTATGAGTGTAAGACTGCCGCATGGAACATGTTGGCCTATACCGAGCAGCCTCTCAAGACATTCGACAAGACCTTCTTGCGCGATATCCCCAAGGCCACGTTTGACAAGACCCGCATTGCCATGCCTGCTCGTTTTGCGCGCCGTGCAGAACACTTCTATAGCGAGTACCGACGTGTGCGCCAGGGCGTGACGGCTTGGGAAACTGGTAATATGAAGCTGTTTGGTAAACTCTCGTTTGATTCGTGCGAGAGTTCGATCCATAACTACGAGTGTGGTAGCCCGGAGCTTATCGCAATCTATGAGATAATGCGTCAGTTGCCAGGAGTTTATGGAGGACGATTCAGTGGTGCGGGATTCAAGGGGGCTTGCATCGCGCTGGTGGATCCTTCTTACAAAGAAGAGATCCAGAAGAAACTGACTGAGAAGTATCTGGAGCAGTTCCCGGAATACGAAAAGACGTTCCAGGTATTTTGGGTTAGACCAGATGATGGAGCTCGCTTCGTTGATTGAAAAATTGATAAGATATGAAGAATATAGTTATTGCAGCGGGATACGCTACACGTTTGGGAGAACTCACTAAGAATTTCCCGAAGCCATTGCTGAAGATAGGGGAGAATACTATCCTCGGCAGGATGCTGGATGACATTGATAGGATTCCGGAGATAGATGAGCACATCATAATCACTAACCACAAATTCGCCCACATCTTTGAGGAGTGGGCGCATGGCGAGACCCTTCCTGTCATGTCGACCAAAGTGGAGACATCTCTTGAGATCTCTCGACAAGCTCGAGATGACAGATGGAAGAAACCGATTACCATCGTTGATGATGGTACCGAGACTAACGATACACGCTTAGGTGCTGTTTGCGATTTGTTGTTTGCGATGGATAAGTTGCACATCGATGATGATATGCTTGTTGTTGCAGCAGACAACTTGCTGTTCTTCTCGTTCCAGGAATTCGTCGATTTCGCTCGTGCCAAAGGCACATCGTGTATTATGTGTCATGAGCAGCCATCTATTGAAAAACTCCAGCGTACAGGCGTAGTAGAACTCGATGCTGAAAATCGTGTGCTTGGTATGGAGGAAAAGCCTCAGGTGCCTAGGAGTCATTGGGCAGTGCCACCGTTTTACATCTACCTGAAGAAGGATTTGGACTTGGTACGCCACTCTGTAGAGAAAGGCTGTGGCAAGGATGCCCCAGGCAACTTGGCCCACTATATGGTGGAGAATACCACTATGCACGCCTGGCCAATGAGTGCAGGACGATTTGACATAGGTAGCCTTGATACATACTACGAGGCCGTAGAAAAATATGGAAAATAAATAGAAAATTATGAAAAAGATATTAGTGACCGGTAGCGCCGGATTTATTGGAAGTAATTTGGTGTTGCGTTTGTTTAAGGAACTGAACGAGGGTATCATAGTGGGACTGGATAATCTGAACGACTATTATGATCCTACATTGAAGGAGTATCGCCTGTCTGTCATTTCGAGCGAAGCCGAGAAATCTCCTTGTGATTACCACTTCGTAAAGGGCTCAATTGCTGACAAGGCGTTGGTTGATAAGCTATTTGCTGAGTATAAGTTTGATGTGGTGGTGAATCTTGCTGCCCAGGCAGGAGTGCGCTATTCGATAGAGAATCCTGATGCTTATATCCAGAGCAATATGATTGGATTCTATAACATCCTGGAGGCTTGTCGTCATAATCCTGTGGAGCATCTGGTTTATGCTTCGTCATCGAGTGTGTATGGCGGTAATAAGAAGGTGCCGTTCTCTACCGACGACCGTGTGGATAATCCTGTGAGTCTGTATGCTGCCACGAAGAAGAGTAATGAGCTGTTTGCACATTGCTACAGCAAACTGTATGATATTCCAACGACGGGATTGAGATTCTTCACCGTATATGGTCCTGCTGGTCGACCTGATATGGCTTACTTTGGTTTTACCAACAAGCTGTTGAAGGGTGATACCATCCAGATATTCAACTATGGCAATTGCCGTCGTGACTTTACGTATGTGGACGACATCGTTGAAGGTGTATATCGCGTAATGCAGAAAGCACCATTACGCCAGAAAGGTGAGGATGGACTGCCTATACCGCCCTATGCAGTATACAACATCGGTGGTGGCCAACCGGAGAATCTGCTGGACTTTGTGCAGATACTGCAAGAGGAACTAGTGCGTGCTGGAGTATTGCCAGAGGATTATGACTTTGAGGCACACAAAAAACTTGTCCCCATGCAGCCAGGTGATGTCCCAACAACCTATGCAGATGCCACAGCCCTGGAGCGTGATTTCGGCTTCACCCCCAAAATCACCCTGCGCGAAGGCCTTCGACACTTCGCCGAGTGGTACAAGGACTATTACAAGAAATAACCCCACCCTGCCAGGGGACAGGTACCTGGCAGCTCAGTGCTCCTGCCAGGTACCTGTCCCCTGGCAGGAGCGCCTTTTTTTGCAGTAATTTGCGGAAAACTTGCGAAAAATTTGGTTGGTATTATTATTTTAGTTACCTTTGCACCCGGTTTTGGTACAATAAATAAACTAATTGATATATGAAGAATCCGTTTGACAAGATACTGAATTGGTATTTCTCGAAAAACTCGCTGCCGTATTGGAGCATTTTTATGATTGACTGTGCCACAGTGGTGTGCAGTGGAATGTTGACTTACTGGATATTTAATGATGCCGTAACACTGTTTGAAAACACACTGCAGGTGATAAACACTCTGCTGATATTCGTGTTGCTGAGCATACCGGGCTTCAGACTGTTCCATACCTACTCGGGATTTATGCGCTACTCGAGCTTTGTAGACTTGATGCGAGTAGTGTATTGCAACTGTGTGACACTGGCGTTGGCATGTGTTGCAGAGTACTTTATGCACCAGTTGCCGGGCGACTGGTTTGCACACTTTAATACCACTAGCATATTCCTGATATTTATATTCGCAACCCTGATGATGTGGGCACTGCGTATATTTGTTAAGACGCTGTATGATGTGGCCTTCTCGAACACACGCGCTATACGTATACTTATATATGGTGCTATGACTGGTGGTGTGGGACTGGCCAAATACATCAATTCGCAGCGCCCACGTAGGTATGTGGTGAAGGGTTTTATCACGCACTACAAGAAAGCCAAGCATCAGGAGATAATGGGTGAGAAGGTGTATTCGGTAGAGGAGGATATCGCCACTATTATCCAACAAAACGATATCGATGCCGTGATGGTATCGGCTTATCGTGTAAAAGAGTTCCGTGAGAACCAGAAGATACAGGATATCATCATCGGTGCCGGTGCCAAGATATTTATGGCACAGAGTGCGGTAGAGGTGGAGCAGGACCAACTGGAAACAGGAAGCGGCGTGGACTACACCCAGATGCAGATACGCGAGGTGAGTGTAGAAGAGCTGTTGCCAAGATCTGAGATTCGTGTGGACATGAAATCGATAGGCGAGCTGCTGACAGGACAGCGTGTGCTGGTGACTGGTGCAGCGGGCTCAATCGGTTCGGAGATATGTCGACAGGTGGCAAAGCTGAACCCTGCTGCCATGATGCTGATAGACCAGGCCGAGACACCTGAGCACGACATCCGATTGATGATGAAGAAGGAGTTCCCCAATGTGCCTGCAGAGACCATCGTGACATCGATATGCAAGGAGAAGAGAATGGAGGAACTGTTTAAGAGATTCCGTCCGGACTATGTGTTCCATGCGGCTGCTTACAAGCATGTGCCTATGATGGAGGACAACCCCAGCGAGGCTGTGCAGAACAATATCTACGGCACGAAGGTGATTGCTGACCTGAGTGTGAAATATGGCGTGAAGAAATTTGTGATGGTATCGACAGATAAGGCAGTGAACCCCACGAACGTGATGGGATGCTCGAAGCGTATCTGCGAGATATACGTGCAGAGTCTGGATCTGGCCATCAAGACACGCAGAATAGGACAGTATCTGGAAAATCTGGGTAATAAGGACAGTTTTATTACTCCAGGACAGATAGGTGGACCTGCTGCCAGAACACAGTTTGTTACCACACGATTCGGTAATGTACTTGGTTCGAACGGATCGGTAATCCCACTGTTCCGCGAACAGATTAAGAACGGTGGACCGGTGACTGTGACCGACGAGAGAATAGTACGATTCTTCATGCTGATACCTGAGGCATGTAAGCTGGTGCTTGAGGCTGGTACAAAGGGTAACGGTGGCGAGATATTCGTGTTCGACATGGGACAGCCCGTAAAGATAGCTGATCTGGCTAAGCGTATGATTAAGCTGAGCGGTGCCAAGAACGTGGAGATTAAGTTTACTGGTCTGCGCCCAGGCGAGAAACTGTATGAGGAGGTGCTGAACGAGCTGGAGGGTACCAAACCTACATTCCACGAGAAGATTCGTATCGCTGAGGTACGCGAGTATGACTATGATGCCGTTTGCAAGGATATCAACGAACTCATAGAGATATCACAGCAATACGACGATATGGCTACCGTGGCTAAGATGAAGCAGATTGTACCTGAGTACAAATCGAACAATTCGATATACGAGAAGTTAGATTAACCCCTGCCAGGGGACAGGTACCTGGCAGAACTGGCAGATATGCCAGGTACCTGTCCCCTGGCAGATTAAAAAGTAAATATTATGAACTCATTTGAAAACATTAAGGTTGCAGTAGCAGGTACTGGCTATGTGGGACTGTCGATAGCAACACTGCTGTCGCAGAAGCACGAGGTGACTGCTGTAGACGTGATTCCTGAAAAGGTAGAGAAACTGAACAACAAGATCTCGCCTATACAGGACGAGTATATTGAGAAGTATCTGGCTGAGAAGGACTTGAAACTGAAGGCTACTCTGGATGGAGCAAGCGCATATAAGGATGCTGACTTTGTAGTGATCGCAGCACCAACAAACTATGACCCGCAGAAGAATTTCTTTGATACACACCATATAGAGGATGTGATAGACCTTGTGCTGAGCGTGAATCCTGACGCTGTGATGGTGATAAAGAGTACCATCCCAGTGGGATATTGCCGCAGTCTGTATGTGAAGTATGCACTGAAGTTCCTGACTGACCCATCGCTGAAGGGCAAGAAATTCAACCTGCTGTTCTCGCCTGAGTTCCTGCGTGAGAGCAAGGCACTGTATGACAACCTGTATCCCAGTCGTATCATCGTGGGATATCCAAAGATACTGCCTGCTGACCGCAACAAGAAGTGGGATGAGGAGAACGCTGCCATCGAGGCTATCAGCAACCCTGATGCTGAGCAGAATGCAAAGACATTTGCAAAGCTGCTGCAGGAGGGCGCCATCAAGGAGAATATCGACACCTTATTTATGGGGATGACCGAGGCAGAGGCAGTGAAGCTGTTTGCCAATACATATCTGGCACTGCGCGTGAGCTACTTCAACGAGCTGGATACATACGCTGAGGTGAAGGGACTGGATAGTCAGGCAATCATCTTGGGCGTTGGACTGGATCCGCGTATCGGTACTCACTATAACAACCCGTCGTTCGGATATGGAGGCTACTGTCTGCCAAAGGACACCAAACAGTTGCTGGCCAACTATGCTGATGTGCCACAGAACATGATGACGGCCATCGTGGAGAGTAACTGCACACGTAAGGACTTCATAGCTGATGAGGTGTTGCGTAAGGCCGGCTACTATACAGGCAGCAGCGAGTGGAATGAGAACGCTGAAAAGGAGGTGACCATAGGTGTATATCGTCTGACAATGAAGAGCAACTCGGACAACTTCCGTCAGAGTGCTATCCAGGGCATCATGAAGCGTGTAAAGGCCAAGGGTGCCAACGTAATCATCTACGAGCCAACTCTGAAGGATGGTGACTCGTTCTTCGGTTCGAAGGTGGTGAACGATCTGGATGCATTTAAGAAGCAGAGCAACGCCATTATTGCCAACCGCTACGACACGGCTCTGGACGATGTAGAGGAGAAGGTATATACCCGAGATATATTCCGCAGAGACTAATAAAAATTAAGAATATGATAAGCGACAGCATAAAGTATATCGGTGTAGACGATCTGGACATCGATCTTTTTGAGAGTCAGTATGTGGTGCCCGAGGGCATGAGTTATAACTCTTATCTAATAGATGATGAGAAGATAGCAGTGCTGGACACTGCTGACCGCCGTAAGGGTGAGGAGTGGAAAGCGAACCTTACCGCTGCTCTTGGCGATCGCCAGCCAGACTATCTGGTGGTGCACCACATGGAGCCAGACCACTCGGCACTGATAGCATGGATGCTGGAGACTTATCCCGGAGTGCAGCTGGTGTGCAGTGCGCAGGCTGTGAAAATGCTGTCGAACTTCTTTGAGGGAGTGGACTTTACAGGACGTGTGATGACCGTGAAAGAGGGTGATACGCTGCCACTAGGTAAGCATACACTACAGTTTATCGGTGCAGCGATGATACACTGGCCAGAGGTGATTATGAGCTATGACACCACCGACAAGGTGCTGTTCTCGGCCGATGGCTTTGGTAAGTTTGGCGCGCTGGTGAACGAGACTGACGACTGGGCTTGTGAGGCTCGCAGGTATTACTTTAACATCTGTGGAAAATACGGCTCGCAGGTACAGATGGTAGTGAAGAAGATGGCTGCACTGGATGTGCAGACTATCTGTCCACTGCATGGTCCTGTGCTGAAGGGTGATGCTCTGACAGAGGCTGTGCGCCTATACGACACTTGGAGCAAATACGAGCCCGAGAGCGAGGGAATACTCATCGCCTATGCCAGTATTCATGGTGGTACAGCAAAGGCTGCTGAGCGACTGGGAGAAATACTACGCGCTAAGGGAGCACCAAAGGTCGTAGTAAGCGATCTGAGCCGCGAGGATATGGCCGAGGTTATCGAAGATGCCTTCCGCTATCCCACGGTAGTTGTAGCAGCATCGAGCTACGATGCAGGCGTATTCCCAGTAATGCACGACTTCCTGTATCACCTGCAGATAAAGAACTATCAGAAGCGTAAGTTTGCCATCATAGAAAACGGCAGCTGGGCACCCACCGCCGGCAAGGCAATGCGCTCGATGATAGAGTCCCTAAAAGACTGCGAGATAATCGAGCCCATAATAACTATCCGCTCGCGCATGAAGGCTGCTGATGAAGCTCTACTGGAGCAGTTGGCTGATAGCTTGCTCCAAGCCTAAAAATATAATGGTAGAAAAGTCAGAAACGCTTTTCTACCATTTTTGTTTTATCCAATATTGACGTTCGGGGGTGGGGAGTTTTTCGATGGCGTAGCGGAGCATGGTGCGGGGCATTTCGTGAGCGGTCATATTAGCGGAATGAATCCGTGAGAAGTTTGATTTCGATTTGGGGGGCGATGCGTTCGTATAGGATGTTATACACTGCATCGAGGATTGGCATGTTGACGTGACAATGGCGATTGATCTCCTTCATACACTTGGTGCCGAAGTAACCCTCTGCAATCATCTCCATCTCAATCTGAGCTGACTTAACACTGTAGCCTTTGCCAATCATGGTACCAAAGGTGCGGTTACGGCTGAAGTTACTATAACCCGTAACCAACAAATCTCCAAGATAAACACTATCGTAAGCATTGCGGTCTAATGGATAGACTGCTGTGAGGAAACGATTCATCTCCTGCACAGCATTGGCCATGAGTACCGACTGGAAGTTGTCGCCATACTTAAGGCCGCTGCAAATACCTGCGGCAATGGCGTAGACATTCTTCAGAACGGAAGAATACTCGATACCAACGACATCGGTTGATGTCTTGGTCTTGATATACTCGCTAGACAGCACATCGCAGAAAGCCTGGGCTTTATCACGGTCGGCACAACCTACGGTGAGATAGCTGAGACGCTCGAGCGCAACCTCCTCGGCATGAGAAGGACCACCGATGCAAGCAAGATTCTCGTAAGGCACATCGTAGACCTGATGAAAATACTCGCTACATACGAGATTTTCATCAGGTACGATACCCTTAATAGCAGTCAGTATGAATTTGTCGCGTATACGCGTCTTTAACTTCTTGAGATGACTCTTGAGGTAAGGCGAAGGGGTGACAAACACCAGTGTGTCGTACTGCTGGGCAATACGGTTCAGGTCGCTATCGAAGTTGATCTCATCGATATTGAAGTGGACACTGGTGAGGTAAGCGGGGTTGTGACCCATGCGACGGAAGTCCTCGATACGGTCGTCGCGACGCATATACCAACCGATATGGTGAGTGTGACTCACCACAATCTTGGCTATAGCTGTTGCCCAGCTGCCACCTCCGATAATTGCTATCTTACCACAGTCGTACATCAGTACATTAAACGTTAAACATTAAACATTAAACGTTGGCCTTTTCGATCCAGGCGGCTACTTCGTCTACGCTCGGCTTCGCCATTGCTAGCTTGTACTTCTTGAAGATGTCACCGATCTTCTGCTGGAGGCCCTGGGGCTTCTCGTCCTTGATGTTTGTAATCAGGTTGAAACCAGCCTTGCGGAGTACTGGAACGATATCCTCGGGGACACCAATCTCGGCCCACTCGGCTACAGACGACTGAGGAATCTTCTTCTCAGGCTTCATCTGTGGGAACAGCATTACCTCGCCAATAGCAAATTTACCGGTCATCAGCATTACCAGACGGTCGATACCTATACCGATACCGAATGTAGGAGGCATACCGTACTGCAGAGCGCGCAGGAAATCGTGGTCGATGATCATAGCCTCGTCGTCGCCCTTGTCTGCAAGCTTCATCTGCTCGATGAAACGCTCCTCCTGATCGATAGGATCGTTGAGCTCAGAATATGCGTTGGCCAGCTCCTTACCATTGACCATCAGCTCGAAACGCTCGGTGAGACCGGGCTTAGAGCGGTGCATCTTGGTAAGTGGTGACATCTCAACGGGATAGTCGGTAATGAATGTAGGCTGGATGAATGTGCCCTCGCAGAACTCTCCGAAGAGCTCGTCGATGAGCTTACCCTTACCCATGGTCTCGTCGACGTCCATACCCTTAGAGAGGCAGAACTGGCGAATCTCGTCCTCGGTCTTGCCATCGCAGTCGAAACCGGTCTTCTCCTTGATAGCATCGAGGATAGGCAGGCGACGGAACGGAGCCTTGAACGAGATGATGTTGCCATCGATCTCAACCTCGGGCTTGCCGTTTACGGCTGTACAGATCTGCTCGAGCATCTGCTCGGTGAAGGTCATACCCCAGAGCAGGTCCTTATAGCTGACATAAAGCTCCATACAGGTGAACTCTGGGTTGTGGGTCTTGTCCATACCCTCGATGCGGAAGTTCTTACCCATCTCGTACACACCCTCGAAGCCACCGACGATGAGGCGCTTGAGGTAGAGCTCTGTGGCAATACGCATGTACATGTCCTGATTGAGGGCATTGAAGTGGGTTATAAATGGGCGGGCTGATGCACCACCTGCGATGCTCTGCAGGATAGGTGTGTCGACCTCGGTATAACCGGCGTTGTCGAGAATGCTGCGCATGGTGCGGATGATAGTTGCGCGCTTAAGGAAGGTGTCCTTTACGCCTTCGTTGACCACCAGGTCGACATAGCGCTGACGATAGCGCAACTCGGGATCGTCAAACTTATCGTAGGCCACGCCATCCTTGTACTTAACGATAGGCAGTGGCTTAAGGCTCTTAGAAAGCAGTGTGAGCTCAGAGGCATGAACTGAAATCTCACCAGTCTGGGTGCGGAAAACCTTACCCTTAACACCGATGAAATCGCCAATATCGAGCAAACGCTTAAATACATTATTATATAAGTCCTTGTTTTCGCCCGGACAGATATCGTCGCGGGTGATGTACACCTGGATGCGACCCTTAGAGTCCTGAAGCTCGGCAAATGAGGCCTTACCCATCACACGACGGCTCATCATACGGCCTGCGATAACTACTTCACGCTCCTCGTCATCCTTGAAATTCTCCTTGATTTCTGTACTAAATGCATTGGTAGGGAACTCTGCTGCAGGATAGGGATTGATACCCATCGCGCGCAGTTCCTGAAGGCTCTGACGCCTTCCGATTTCTTGTTCGCTTAACTCTAAAATGTTCATCTTTAATATTCGAATATTTCAATTTTATGGGTGCAAAGTTACGGAAATTTCTCGAAAAATGCAAGATTCAGGTAAATATTTGCAAAAAAAATAGGAAAGATTTGCTCAATACCAAAAAAAAGTATATATTTGCTGCACGATAACTGAAGACACTTTGATGGAACAAGAGATATTAAAGAAACGAGTAATAGGCATAGACATCAGTCTGGACGCCACCACTTACGCCATTGTTGACGTGAGGGGTGATGTGATGGTGATGGACAGCTTTCCGACGCTGGACTATCCTGATGTTACGCAATTTGTCTCGGCTCTAAGTGAACGACTAATAGACCTGGTAGACCATAACGGCGGCTATGAAAGCATAAGATCGGTGGGAATAAGTGCACCGAGCGCAAACTTTATGACCAGCAGTATAGAGAATGCACCTAACCTGCCTTGGAAGGGTATAATACCCCTGGGAGCGCTGGTGAGAGACCGTACGGGATATGCTGTGGCTGTGGCCAACAATGCCGCCGTGAGAGCTCTGGGCGAGCATGCATACGGACTGGCCAGAGGCATGCGTGACTTTGTGGTGATGACAATGGGTAACGGAATAGGCAGTTGTCTGTTCTCGAACGGAATGATACACAAGGGCAACGATGGATTTGCAGGTGAGATAGGTCATACATGCATAGTGAATGACGGGCGCCAGTGCAGTTGCGGAAACAAGGGATGTCTGGAGACATACGTTGCCGCCAAGGGTATCATAGCTACTGCCAAGGAGCTGATGCAGCTGTCGCAGAAGCCATCGATGATGCGAGAGCTGGACAAGCTGTCGCCACGTACCATCAAGGAGTGCTGCGACAAGGGCGACGAACTGGCTATCGAGGTATATCGCCGCATAGGTGAGATACTGGGACTGGGCCTGGCCAACTACGCATCGATGGTTGACCCCGAGGCGTTTATCTTCACAGGAGGTATATCGAGAGCCGGGAAATGGCTGTTTGAGCCTGCCAAGGAGATGTTTGATAGATACGTGTTCCACAATACATGCGGCAAGACAAAGTTCCTGGTATCTGAGGACGACCGCGTGGAGAACGATGTGCTGGGCGCAAGCGTGCTGGCATGGGAAGTAAGAGAATACTCACTATTTAAATAATAGAGTTATGGAAATGGACAACAGAAGAGATCCCGTAGAGATCGTAGATAAAATAAAAACCCGTGTGGTCGGAATCGACATCCGTGTGGACCGCACTACATATGCAGTGGTGGATATCAGGGGTGAGATAGTGGCACAGGACTACTTCCTGACCAGCGACTACTTGGATATAAACGAGTATGTATCTGCGCTCTGCGAAAGGGTGGTGGCACTGGTCGAGGAGAACGGAGGCTACGAGATGATCCGTTCGGTGGGTGTGAGTGCACCCAGCTCAAGCTCTGTAACAGGATGCATAGAGAATGCTGCCAACCTGCCCTGGAAGGGAGTGATACCCTTGGCTGCGATGTTGAGAGACCAGCTGGGACTGGCTGTAGCTGTGGCCAACGATGCCCATATAACTGCACTGAGCGAGAAATCGTATGGCAGTGCGCACGGAATGAAGGACTTTGTGGTGGTATCGATAAGTCATGGCGGACTGGGCAGCTGCTTCTTCTCGAATGGGCAGCCACACCTGGGATATAATGGTTTTGCAGGTGAGGTGGGACATACCTGTGTGGAGGTGAACGGACGTCAGTGCGGTTGCGGAAACAGGGGCTGTCTGGAGACTTACTGCTCGGAGAAGGGAGTGTTAAAGACTGCCGAGGAACTGATAGCAGAGAGCAAGGAGCCTACAATGCTGAGCGACTTGACAGACCTGAGCATCAAGAGCATAGCCGACTGCTGCTACAAGGGCGACAAGGTGGCTATCGAGGTGTTCCGTCGTACAGGTGACATACTCGGTCTGGGGCTTGCCAACTATGCTTCGGTGCTGAATCCTGAGGCAATCATCCTGACTGGCGACATGACACAGGCCGGAAAATGGTTGCTGAAACCGATGCGCGCATCGTTTGAGGAGCACGTGTTCCACAACATCAAGAACAAAACCCGTATACTCGTATCGATCCTGAAGGAGGGCGAGCGAGACGTGCTGGGAGCAAGCGCACTGGCATGGGATGTGAAGGAATATTCATTGTTTAAGTAATATAACAAGACCGATAAGATATGGAGGAGTATCAGATTAAAACAAAGGTGGTAGGCGTAGACATCAGTAATGAGAGTACGACCTATGCAATTGTGGATATCCGTGGAAACATTCTGGCAGAGGAACACTTCCTGACCAGCGACTATCCCGATGTGAATAACTTCGTGACAGTACTGAGCGACAAGATTGTAACACTGGTGGAGGCTAATGGCGGCTACGAGACCATCCGCTCGATAGGTGTGAGTTCGCCAAGTGCCAGTTCGGTGTCAGGCTGTGTAGAGAATGCTGCCAACCTGCCATGGAAGGGGATTGTGCCCCTGAGCGCTATGCTGAGAGACCGTATAGGACTGGCAGTGGGACTGTCGAACGATGCCCACGTGAGTGCTCTGGGTGAGTACACCTTCGGATGTGCACACGGTATGAAAAACTTCATCATCTTGAGTCTGGGAGTAGGACTGGGCAGCTGTTTCTTCTCGGCTGGCGACGACCATACCGGACATAACGGCTATGCAGGAGAGTTCGGACACACCTGTGTGGTGAACCACGGACGTAAGTGCGGATGTGGACACGACGGATGTCTGGAGGCTTATGCTGGTGCTGCAGGTATCATCAATACCGCCAGAGAGATATTGGCAGAGAGCGACAAATCATCGCTGATGCGCGATTTGGAGAAGATATCGCCACGCACCATCAAGGAGTGTTGCGACCAGGGCGACGAGCTGGCCATCGAGGTATATCGCCGTACAGGAGAGATACTGGGACTGGGACTTGCCAACTATGCATCGATAGTTGACCCCGAGGCCATCATCCTGACAGGTGGTATATCGCATGCAGGTAAGTGGTTGATTGATCCGACGTGCGAGTCGTTTGAGGATCATGTGTTCGGTAATCTGCGAGGCAAGGTAAAGATACTTGTGTCGAAGCTTGATGACCGTGAGCGAGATGTGCTGGGTGCCAGCGCACTGGCGTGGAGCGTGCCGGAGTACTCGCTGTTTAAGTAGTTTTAGATAAAAAGAACATAAGGACAAAAAAAGGTTGAGCGACATGTAGGACAAAAAATTATGTTCTTTTGTTCTTGGACAAGCCAAGCGGCATAGCCGAGCGCTTATTGTCAAAGAAAAAGATAATGAATATAGAGAAGATTAAAGAGATAATTAATGCGAAGTCGAATTTAAGTACAGCCCTCGGGATGGAGTTTATTTCCACTCCCGAGGTTGATACTTGTATGGCGAGAATGAAAGTTGACGAGCGAAATCGTCAACCATTCGGGTTTCTGAGTGGTGGCGCATCGCTGGCTTTGGCTGAGAATCTGGCAGGTGTAGCATCGTCGGCATTATGCCCAGGATGCGCCTGCGTGGGTATAGAAGTGAGTGGAAGTCATGTGAAGGCTGTGGTGGAAGGAGACACCGTGACAGCCTATGCAAAAATGCAGCACAAGGGCACAACACTGCACGTGTGGATTGTGGATATAAAGGACACTGCGGGTGAGTTGATATCGAGTGTGCGAGTTACTAACTATGTAATAAAGCAGAAGAAGTGATGCAAGCATACGCAATATACCGACTACCCCATGAAGACCACGCCACAATCATCCGACAAAAGGATGGTACCCCAGTGGAACTACGTTCGCTAAGCGACCTGAACGGCCGCAGCGGTTTTGTAGTAGCCCCCTTCGAAGTGAAGTCCGATCAGCCAGTAGTGCTGATTGAGGGGGAGAAGGAGCGCATCCCATTGCGCTGCCCCGCGCACCCCGCCGCCGACATCCCTTCCTGTCATCTCGACCAAGCGAAGCGCGTGGAGAGATCCCTCGACTGCGCTCGGGATGACAATAGGGAGAATGGTGTTCGAGATGACAAAAGGGAGGATGGGCGTGATGACAAAGTGTCAAAATACTACAAAGTCGACTTCGCCAATTACCACTCCCAACTGGAGAGTGACCATTTCAGGAAAATCGTCTTGGCGAGGTGTGCTGATGAGGATATGCCTGCGGGCGTGGAGAAGATGGACTTGTTTTACAGGGCATGCGAGATGTACCCACGACTGTTCATCGCACTGGTAGAAACACCACAGAGCGGATGCTGGCTGACTGCCACCCCAGAGATACTGCTGGACGGAAAGGCCCAGGACTGGCGCACCATCGCATTGGCAGGAACAATGAAACTGGAGGGCGACCAACTGAATGGCGAAGGCGAGACTCTGACTTGGAGCACCAAGAACATACAGGAGCAACGCATAGTGGCAACATATATCACGGAGTGTCTGGAACAGTTTACTGGCGATTTCAGAGAGGAAGGACCGCGAACAGTGCGTGCCGCCAACCTGGTGCACCTGAGGAGCGACTTTACGTTTAAGTTGGCCGACAACGAACATATAGGCGACGTGCTGCAGGCACTGCATCCCACACCAGCAGTGTGCGGACTGCCCAAGCGCGAAGCGTTTAACTTCATAGTGAAGAACGAGCATACACCGCGCAGATACTACAGCGGATTTATGGGGCCGCTACAGATGGACGATACCCATCTGTATGTATCGCTGAGGTGCATGAATATAGAGGGGGACAAGTGTCATCTGTATGCCGGAGGAGGACTGCTGAAAGACAGTACCGAGGAGCAGGAGTGGCAAGAGACCGAGGCGAAAATGGAAACAATGAAAAGATTAATATATGTATAGCAGTAAAGAAAATGTAAACATCCTGACCAGCCTGTTGGTGGCTCATGGTGTGAGATACGCAGTGGTTTGTCCTGGTAGCCGCAACTCGGCTTTAGTACACAACCTGAACGAGTGTCCTGATATCGAGTGCTATCCTGTGACTGACGAACGTAGTGCTGGATTCTATGCGCTGGGTATGGCACAGGTGCTGCACCGTCCTGTGGTGGTGTGCGTTACATCGGGTACAGCCCTGCTGAACCTGGCACCTGCTGTGGCCGAGGCTTACTATCAGCACATGCCGCTGATAGTGATTTCGGCCGACAGGCCTGAGCAGTGGATAGACCAGTTGGACGGACAGACGCTGCCACAGAAGGATGCGCTGGGCAGATTTGTGAAGAAGGCAGTGAGCTTGCCAGAGCCTACCGACGACGAGAAGCACTGGTATTGCAACCGCTTGATAAACGAGGCTCTGAACGAGACACGCCATCATGGTTGCGGCCCTGTGCATATCAATGTGCCTATATCGGAACCGCTGTTTGAGTATAATGTGGAGAAGCTGCCTGAGGAGCGTGTGATACAACTGTTGACACCAAGATGTAACCAGTCGCTGATATCACTGGAGTGTGCAGGACAGTTTGCTGCCGCCAAGAAACCAATGGTGGTGATAGGACAGATGTCGACAGAGGAACTGATTCCGCAGGAACTGTTCATGCTGTCGCAGTGTGCTGTGGTGGTACACGAGTCGCTGAGCGTGGGTAAGGGTGGAACCAACTTCGACGAGGTGATACACGTGCTTGGCGATAACCCCGCATATCAGCCCGACTTTGTGCTGTATCTAGGTGACACACTGGTGAGCAAGCGTATGAAGAAATGGTTACGCGGACTGAAGGATGTGCACATCTGGGCAGTGACCGAGGACGGCAGCATACACGACACATCGATGCAACTGTATGGTGTGATAGAGGGTAGTGCAGCTGATGTGATAGAGGACTTGGTGAATGCCATCAAGTTTAAGGCCATCAGTTCGACAGCTACATTCAAGGCCCGTTGGGACCAGGCCACACGACTGGCAGCTTATCGTGTTATGAAGTTTGAACCCGAATATTCGCAGATGGCCGCAGTGAAGTATCTGGAGGACAAGTTGGGCAAGGCTATCTATCGCTATGTCCATTATGGCAACAGCAGTCCTATCCGTCTGGCCAACATGTATGCCAAGCACTATGTGTTCTGCAACCGTGGTGTGAACGGTATCGACGGTTCGCTGTCGACAGCCGCAGGTTGTTCGATCGTCACAGGCGATGAGAAGGTGCTGTGTGTGCTGGGCGACCTGAGTTTCTTCTACGATCAGAATGCACTGTGGAACCAGAACCTGAACGGCAACCTGCATATAGTAGTTCTGAACAATGGTAAGGGTGCTATCTTCAATATGCTGAAAGGCTTGGAGAAGAGTCCTGTTCGCGACAGCTTTATCTCGGGTGCGCATCAGACTACAGCCCAGGGCATCTGCAAGCAGAACAACATCCGCTACCTGAAGGCAACCAATATGGAGGAGATGCAGAAGGGTATCGACTCACTGCTGAACAAGAAATCAAATCGTCCGGTACTGCTTGAGATCTTTACCGATCCAGAGGAGGATGAGCGTATTATTAAATCATATTATCAGATATTGAAAAATGAGAAACTGGCAAACGATAAGAGAGTTTAAGGAAATACTTTTCGAGGAATATAATGGTATAGCAAAGATTACCATCAACCGTGCGAGATATCGTAACGCCTTTACACCTAAGACCACTTGGGAGTTGAGTCAGGCTTTTGCGATGTGTCGCGAGATGCAGGACATAAGTGTGGTGCTGCTTACAGGAGCTATGAGCGAGGTGCCCGAGGGTAAGACTCTGGCTGACGTGAAGCACGCATTCTGCAGTGGTGGCGATATGCATGTGAAAGGTCGTGGAGGATATGTAGACGAAGAGGGTGTGCCCCGACTGAGCGTGCTGGATGTGCAGATGCAGATTCGTCGCTTGCCTAAGCCTGTGATTGCAATGGTGAACGGTTATGCCATAGGTGGTGGACACGTGTTGCACCTGGTGTGCGACCTGACTATCGCATCGGAGAATGCGATCTTTGGTCAGACCGGTCCTAAGGTTGGTTCGTTTGATGCAGGTTTCGGTTCTTCGTACCTGGCACGTATCGTTGGTCAGAAGAAGGCTCGCGAGATATGGTTCCTCTGTCGCCAGTACACAGCCAAGGAAGCAGAGGAGATGGGTATGGTAAACAAGGTGGTGCCCATAGAGCGACTGGAAGATGAGTGCGTGGAGTGGGCTGAGACCATGATGGAACGCTCGCCACTGGCACTGCGTATGATTAAGGCCGGACTGAATGCAGAACTGGATGGTCAGGCAGGTATACAGGAACTGGCTGGCGATGCTACCATGCTGTATTACTTCCTGGACGAGGCTCAGGAGGGTGGAAAGGCATTCCTGGAGAAGCGCAAACCAAACTTTAAAAAATACCCCAAGCTGCCGTAGGATTTTTAGATAAAAAGATATGGATATAGAGAGATTAATCAAGATTGTCATAGAATGTGCTATATAAACAATAATAATATGTCCTTTTGTTCTTATTATCTAGAAAAGAAAATATTGCATTTTAAGCAACCCGCGGGGACTTCTCGCGGGATTTATTTAACCCGCAAGATATGGCTTATACATCTGCGCGATGGTGAGCGTCATGGAGTGGGTGAGTGTGCACCATTGCCCGACCTGAGTTGTGATGCTATGGGCGATGATATCTACATGGCGAAGCTGCATAAGTTTTGCGAGGTGTTTTGTATGACTGGTAAGATAGACTATGAAGCCATGCGCGACTATCCATCGATGCTGTTTGGACTGGAAACGGCTGTGCTTAATCTGCAAAATGGTGATAAGCTGTTCGATAATGCTTTCTCGCGGGGTGAGGTTGGTATCACCATCAACGGACTGGTGTGGATGGGCAACTACGAGGAGATGCTACAGCGCATGGAGGAGAAACTGAAACTGGGATTCCGTTGCGTGAAACTGAAGATAGGTGCCATCGACTTTGAGAAGGAGTTTGATCTGGTAAAGAAGATACGTGAACGTTTCTCGCATCATGAGGTGGAACTGCGACTGGATGCCAATGGCGGATTTACATACGAAGAGGCGCTGTATAAACTTGAGTTGCTTTCGCAGTATAATATCCACTCGATAGAGCAACCCATCAAGCAGGGCCAGTGGGCATATATGGCAGAACTGTGCAGAGAGTCACCACTGCCTATCGCACTCGACGAGGAACTTATAGGCATGAACGATCCGGAGATAAAGCGACACATGCTGGAGATCATAAAACCACGATACATCATACTGAAACCATCGCTGCATGGTGGAATGATGGGATGCAGAGAATGGATCAGTACAGCAAAGGACCTGGGTATAGGTTCGTGGATAACATCTGCCTTGGAGAGTAACATAGGACTGAATGCTATCGCCCAGTTTGCAGCTGATGTGTATGGTGATAATATCACCATGCCACAGGGACTGGGTACTGGTCAGCTGTTCACTGATAATATCCCCATGCCCCTCACTATCCAGGGTGATATGTTGTTTTTAGATAAAAAGAACATGATGAGTTTTAGATAAAAAGAACATAAGAACATAAATAAGGGTTGCACTATATTGTGATTAAATTATGTCCTTATGTTCTTGGACAAGCCAAGCGGCAAAGCCGAGCGCTTATTATCAAAAAAAGAAGATGAAGAAGTTTATTGAGGAGTGGAATAATGATTCGGAGTACGTGGAGGTGAAGACATCGGGGAGTACTGGTGAGCCTAAACGTATGATGGTGGAGAAACGCAGGATGCTGAATTCTGCCAGGATAACCTGTGACTTCCTGGGACTGAAACCAGGCGATACTGCTCTGCTGTGTATGAGTACTGACTATATAGCAGGCAAGATGATGGTAGTTCGCTCAATAGAGCGAGGCCTCAAATTGATAAGTGTCCCCCCCTCAGGCCATCCTTTGGACATTAAACATTTAACATTAAACATTCTTGGACAAGCCAAGCGGCCGCTCGACCTGTGGTCGCTTGCAAGGCAAGAAAGCCGAGCGAAACATTGTCACATTGACTTTTCCGCTATGGTGCCGATGCAGGTGTATAACTCATTGCAGGTGCCTGAGGAGAGGGAGCGACTGATGGCTATCCGACATCTTATAATAGGTGGTGGGGCAATAGATGATGCTATGGAGGCTGAGCTGAGGAAGTTCCCTAATGCTGTGTGGAGTACCTATGGCATGACTGAGACCCTGTCGCATATAGCATTGCGACGCATCAGTGGCCCTGAGGCGTCAGAGTGGTATATACCATTCCCTACGGTAAAGCTTAGTACCACAGATGAAGGTTGCCTGGTGATAGATGCTCCTGAGGTATGTGCAGATACACTAACAACGAATGACATTGTGGAGCTGAAACCTGATGGCAGATTCCGTGTGATGGGGCGCAAGGACAATGTGATATGTTCTGGTGGTATAAAGATACAGATAGAAGAGGTGGAGCGCGAACTGAAACCCTACGTGCGCGTACCTTATATAATAAGTAAGAAGAAAAATGAGAAATTCGGTGAGATAGTGGTGCTGTTGACAGAAGGTGACACTGACGAAGCGCGAGCCATCTGCGAGGAGCATCTGCCCAAGTATCACCGACCAAAATTATATCAGCATATAGACCAGATACCACTGACTGAAACAGGCAAGCCTGCCCGCAAAATAATTCTCGAGCTTATTTCTAGATAAGAAGAACATAAGGACAAATAAGGTTAAAAGTGAATAGGACTACTCTCACGAGCAGTCCTACCCTGATTAGTTAGTAATATGATTAGGTCTATTAAGTTGATTGGTTAATCACACATACGATCTAAGCTAGCTCTCTCTATAGAAGTCGAACGCCTCATAGATCTCATCCTTCGTTGCCGTCTGATTGATGAGGATATCGCCCACACCGCCCAGAAGCGTGAAGTTGATGACGCCAGCTATATTCTTCTTGTCGTGCGTCATGAGTTCCAATAGTGTTGGGTAGTCATCGCACGTGATGTTCATTTTACCATAGTGGTCCAGGATAAACCTGGCCGTCTGATGCATTTTGTCGCTGGGGAAACCAGTCTTGATGGCACTCAGATACAGTTCTACTATCAGTCCCCATGCCACAGCGTAGCCATGAAGCACTGGATTATGCTTGAGGGCAAACGACTCGAAGGCATGACCTGCGGTATGACCCAGGTTCAGCGCCTTGCGGATGCCCTTCTCAGTGGGATCCTCGGTTACGATGCGCTGCTTGACGGCTACCGATTCGGCCACCATGCGCTGGAGCTGCTGCAGATCGGGATTCTCGATGTCGAATGTAAGCAACTCGTCGAGCATCTTCTGATTATTGATCAGTCCGTGCTTAAGCATCTCGGCATAGCCAGAGAGCATGTTCTCGGTATCCAGAGTCTTAAGGAACTCTGTGTCCAGGATGACGCTGCTGGCATTGTTGAACACGCCAATCTCGTTTTTCAGTCCCAGGAAGTTGATACCTGTCTTGCCGCCCACCGAAGCGTCTACCATCGAAAGCAGGGTGGTGGGGATATTGATATAGTTGATGCCGCGCTTGAATGTAGAAGCTGCAAAACCACCGAGGTCGGTAACCATTCCACCACCTATATTTATTAATAAGGTGTGACGTGTGGCACCGCCCTCGCTCAACTCCTGCCATACATGACTGAGCGAAGCAATGTTCTTATGTGTATCTGTAGCCTCGATGATGATGGTCTTGGCATCCTTGAGATAATCGAATGCACCGATAACAGGCAGGCAACATTTAGCTGTAGTCTCATCAGCCAATATGAATGTCATATCGTGCTCGCACTCAGAGATAGCCTCTTTGAGTGTGGCATCCAACTGCTGGGATATGATAACTTTCTGTTGACTCATTTTCTGGTTGTCCAGTTGACAATTTCGAATTTTTTCTGCGTGCAAAGATAATCATAATTTTTATAAAACGTAACAATTATGGCAAAAAAATAGTGTATCCATTAAACTTTTTTTCTGAATATGCGTCAAACTTTCAAAAAAACATAGAAAAAAGTAGCAAATGAGAAGATTAGTTCTATTAATGACCACCGCCATGCTAGCGGTTCTGTCAGTACACGCACAGCGCGTGGTACAAGGTAAAGTGATTGAGCAGGATACTCAAGACGCTGTTATCCAGGCTACCGCCTCTATTCTTTCGGGCGAGAAAGTTGTAGCCAATGCCGTAACTAACACCGATGGTGCTTTCCGTGTGACAGCTCCAAGCGATGGAACCTTCACACTGAAGATTACCTACGTGGGATTTAAGACCTACACCAAGAAGATTACTCTTAAGGATGGTAAGGGTTACAATGCAGGTACTATCTCGCTGTCGCCCGATGCTATCATGCTGAAGGGTGCCACAGTTACTGCACGTGCTTCGAAGGTAACCCTGAAGGCCGACACCTTTGTATATAACGCTGCTGCATTCCGCACTCCCGAGGGTTCGGTAGTTGAGGAACTGGTTAAGCGCTTGCCAGGTGCTGAGGTAAGTGATGATGGAACTATCAAGATCAACGGTAAGGAGGTTAAGAAGATTCTGGTAGACGGTAAGGAGTTTATGACTGGCGATACCAAGACTGCCATGAAGAATCTGCCTACAAATATCATCGACCGCATCAAGGCCTACGATCAGAAGAGTGACCTGGCACGTGTAAGCGGTATCGAAGACGGTGAGGAGGAGACAGTGCTCGACTTCGGTATCAAGGCCGGTATGAACAAGGGCGTGATGGTGAATGCCGACCTGGGTATAGGTACCAAGAACCGTTACTCTGGCCGTATCTTCGGTGGTGTCATGCAGAATGACATGAAGGTTTTCCTGATGACCAATGCAAACAATACAAATGATATGGGATTCCCAGGCGGTGGTGGTGGAGGCCGTTTCGGCGGTGGACGTCAGGGCCTCACTGCTACCAAGATGACTGGTGTGAACCTGAACTATGAGAAGACAGAAAAGTTTAAGTTTGACGGTAGCGTGCGCTGGAACCACAGCAATGGCGATACTTACTCAAAAGGTAACAGTACAAACTTTATCGATGAGCAGACTTCGCAGTATCGCAACAGTATGAGCCGTAACTTCTCGCGCTCGGATAGCTGGAACGGACAGATGCGAATAGAGTGGCAGCCTGACTCGATGACGAACATCATGTTCCGTCCTAACTTCAGCTATAGCACCAACGATGGTGTGAATACCAGTACAAATACAACTTTTGATAAGAATCCGTTCGACTATAGTACAGACCCAATAGCCGATGTATATACTATCGCAAAACAGTATGGTATAGCTCAGAACTATAGCGTGCAGGATGGTATCAGCTATAGCGACTCAAAGAACCTGAGAGGTATGCTGCAGTTGAACCGTCGACTGAGCAACAATGGCCGTAACATCACACTGCAGTTGAATGCCAACTGGAGCGAGGGCGCCAGCAAGTCGATGTCGAACAACTTCGTGGATTATTTCCAGTTTGTCGATCCTATAACCCAGCTACATATCGACTCTACTTACCAGACCAACCGTTATAGTGTTACTCCACAGGATAGATGGGGATACAGTGCTCGTCTCACATATAGTGAGCCTATCGCACGTCAGGTATATCTGCAGTTTAGCTATAACTACCAGTACAGCTTCACCAAGAGCGATCGTAAGACTTACAGCTTCACAGATGTAGACTATTCTGGTATCGCACCTGATTATCGTCAATGGGACGCATATCTGAATCCTCTTACTCATCCACTGGATTATTATCAGGATGCGAAACTGAGCAAGTTCTCTGAGTATAGCAACTATACCCACACTGGCGAGGTAATGCTGCGCATTGTTCGCAAGGCTTACAACTTCAACGTTGGATTCCAGGTAATCCCACAGAAGTCACACTTCCTGCAGGACTACACCAAGTCGGATGGCAGAGTATACCGTGCTGACACCACACGTACTGTGACCAACTACACTCCAACACTTGATTTCCGTTGGAAGAAGTCGCAGACTGGTCAGTTGCGTTTCACATATCGTGGACGTAGTCAGCAGCCTTCTATCAGCGACCTGCTCGATGTTTATGATGACAGTAACCCACTGCGTATCACCACTGGTAACCCTGGACTGAAGCCATCGTTCACACAGAACTTCCAGTTGTTCTACAACGACTACTTCCAGAAGCACCAGCGTGCAGTGATGACATTCATCAACTTCTCTACTACATCAAACTCGATTGCCAACAAGACAACCTATAATACTGATGGCTCTGGTGGTACAATCACACGTCCTGAGAACGTAAATGGTAACTGGAACGGTAACATGGGATTCATGTTTAATACAGCTATCGACTCTACCGGCTATTTCAATGTCAACACATTCACAAACCTGGGATATAACCATAACGTAGGTTTTGTAAGCACAGGTTTGAATGCAGAGTCACAGAGAAGTGTTACTACATCGCTGACAGTAGGTGAGCGCCTGGCTACCAGCTTCCGTAACGACTGGTTGGAGATCGAGCTCAATGGATCGCTTAACTACATGCGTTCGCGCAGTGAACTGCAGAAGAACAGCAATATGGATACATGGCAGTTCTCATACGGTGGTATGATCGGTATCACAGCACCTTGGGGAACATCGCTCACCACCAACCTGAATATGCAGAGCCGTCGTGGTTACAGTGATGCCGCAATGAATACCAACGAGCTCATCTGGAATGCCCAGGTATCGCAGAGCTTCCTCAAGGGTAAGCCACTCACCATCTCACTGCAGTTGTACGACATCCTGCACGAGCAGTCGACTGTTAGTCGTACGATATCTGCACTCTCAAGCAGCGAAACCAGCTACAACGCAATCACGAGCTATGGTATGCTGCACGTCATCTATCGTCTGAACCTCTTTGGAGGTAAGGCTGGACGTCAGGGCTTCGGTGGCCCTGGTGGTCCTGGCGGACGTGGAGGTCGCGGAGGATTCGGTGGTGGTCCTCGTGGCGGATTTGGCGGAGGTCCTCGTGGTGGAGGCTTCGGTGGTCCACGTATGATGTAATAATGAACGATAAAATTGCTCCAAATGAAATATTTTGGAGCAATTCTTTTTTTATCTCCGAAAAAATTGCTACCTTTGCAACCCAAATAAAGCATAGTGCGCAAATGAAGCAAGCAATGATCTTTGCAGCAGGGCTTGGCACACGCCTTAAGCCACTGACCGACACCATGCCAAAGGCAATGGTGAGGGTAGGGGGGCAGCCGCTCATTTGGCACGTTATCCAGAAACTTAAACAGTCAGGTTATGAGCGCATCGTGGTAAATGTGCACCACTTTGCCGGGCAGATAGTTGACTATCTCAAGGCCAACGACAACTTTGGTCTCGACATCCGCATAAGCGATGAGACTAGCCAGTTGCTCGAGACAGGTGGAGGCATTAAGAAGGCCCTGCCATTGTTCGACCCATCTGAGCCTATCCTTATACATAATGTGGATATCCTGAGCAATCTAGATCTTACCGCTCTGCCAATGGATGCCCCATTGCTGGTAGTGAGTGAGCGCAAGACCAAACGCTATCTGATGTTCGATGGCGATATGCGCCTGCAAGGTTGGACCAACATCGAAACAGGCGAACTCAAAGGCCCCATCTCTCAATTGTCAATTGTCAATTCTCAATTGAGAAAGCTCGCTTTCTCAGGCATCCACGTGTTCCATCCATCGCTGGCTCCACTGCTTGATGAGTGGCCAGAGCGATTCCCCATCATGGACTTCTATCTGAAGGCCTGTGGCGATCATCTGATTAAGGGTTACGAGGCCAAGGACCTGCGCCTGCTGGATGTAGGCAAACTAGACACCCTCGACAAAGCGGAGGAGTTTGTCTCCCTCTAAATTCTGAATTCTAAATTATAAATTATATAGTATGACACAGAAGATTATTATTTTGGATTTCGGTTCGCAGACCACTCAGCTGATTGGTCGCCGAGTGCGCGAGCTGGACACCTTCTGCGAGATTCTACCCTACAACAAATTCCCTAAGGACGACCCATCGGTGATTGGTGTTATCCTGAGTGGCTCACCCTACTCAGTGCACGATCCTGAGGCGTTCAAGGTCGACCTGTCGCAGTTTGTTGGACGTGTACCTGTGCTGGGTATCTGCTACGGAGCCCAGTTTATCAGCAACACACTGGGTGGTAAGGTAGAAAAGGCCGACTCTCGCGAGTATGGACGTGCCAACCTCGAGACTATCAATCTCGACAACCCTCTGTTCAAGGGATTCGAGAAGGGTTCGCAGGTGTGGATGAGTCATGGTGACACCATCACCGCCATCCCAAGCGATTTCGAGGTTATCGGCAGTACTAAGGACGTGAAGAACGCCGCCTTTGCCAGCACCAAGCAGCCTGTATGGGCAGTGCAGTTCCACCCCGAGGTGTTCCACACACTGCAGGGTACACAGCTCCTGAAGAACTTCGTAGTGGATATCTGCGGCAGTAAGCAGGAGTGGAGTGCAGCATCGTTTGTTGAGACTACTGTTGCTGAACTTAAGGAGCAGCTTGGCGACGACCGCGTGATACTTGGATTGTCAGGAGGTGTAGATTCATCAGTAGCTGCTGTGCTGCTAAACAAGGCTATCGGCAACCGACTGACCTGTATCTTCGTCGACCATGGTATGCTTCGCAAGAACGAGTTTGCCCAGGTGATGGAAGACTACAAGGTGCTGGGCCTCAATGTGATAGGCGTGGATGCCAGCGAGAAGTTCTTCAGCGATCTGGCTGGTGTAACCGATCCTGAGCAGAAGCGTAAGATTATCGGTCGCGACTTTGTAGAGGTGTTCAATGCCGAGGCTAAGAAGATTACCGATGCCAAGTGGCTGGGTCAGGGCACTATCTATCCCGACCGTATCGAGAGTCTGAATATCACTGGTAAGGTCATCAAGAGTCACCACAACGTAGGTGGATTGCCCAAGGAGATGCACCTGCAGCTCTGTGAGCCACTCAAGTGGTTGTTTAAGGATGAGGTTCGTCGTGTAGGTCGCCAGATGGGCATGCCTGAGCACCTGATTACCCGTCACCCATTCCCAGGTCCCGGACTTGCTGTCCGTATCCTTGGTGACATCACTCGTGAAAAAGTGGAGATTCTTCAGAATGCGGATGATATCTATATTCAGGGCCTTCGTGATTTCAAGGTGAAACTCTCTGGCGAAGAGGCCCGTAAGGTGCTGGCCGCTGGTATACCTGCCGATATGAAGGATGGAGAGATAGAAGTATCTCTTTACGATCAGGTTTGGCAGGCTGGAGCTATTCTGCTGTCGACAGTTCGCAGTGTAGGTGTGATGGGCGATGAGCGCACATACGAGCATCCTGTAGCTCTGCGTGCTGTGACATCAACCGATGCCATGACAGCCGACTGGGCGCATCTGCCATACGAGTTCCTGGCTAAGGTATCTAACGAAATTATTAATAAGGTACGCGGAGTAAATCGCGTTTGCTACGACATCTCGTCAAAGCCACCCGCAACAATTGAGTGGGAATAATTGGTAGTGGGAAATCGAGAAGTCTGCCCCAAACGGGCAATATCCTCAAAAAGCCCACAACTCAATCATTATAAAATACTTAGAGCCGCAAAGTGTCAGATTGTTGATGCACCTGCGGCTCTTTTGTTTTTAGTGATAATTTGGAAAACTGCCCCTAATCATCCTCAAAAGGCTTCATCATTTTAAAGAATTCTTCTGCCATCATTGCAGCATTTTCCTCTGGAGTAACTTTTATATATTTGAGGAAGTTAGCTTCCGTAGTATGCCCTGTTAGACGCATGATTGCGATGGTTGGGAATCTACGCTTATACATGTTAGTGGCAAAGCTTCTACGACCAGTGTGCATACCTACCAACTGATACTTTTTATAGATTAAAGTAGTAGCTTTTCCAGCTCGATTCTCCACTATCCTTACTTCATCATCAATGCCAGCATGTCGAGCACACTCACGTAGATGATTATTAGTCTTACCCTTATCACCTAAATGAGGGAACCTGCCATTATACTTCTTCCAGATAGCCATTACCATAGGATGCATCGGTATTATCACAGGCCGTTTTGTCTTTTCTGCTGTAGTGGTTATGGTCTTCTCTTTCAAGTTGAATGTCGCTTTCTCCAAACGATTTATGTCACTACGTCGCAAACCTGTCCAACATGCTATAATAAACAAATCCCTTGTTTGTTCAATAGTTGATTTTCTGTCTATCTCTCCTTCATCCATAAGTTTTGAAATGTTGAGTTTATATATTCGTTCTATCTCTTCTTCTGTCAAATAGATAGCATCCACATCAACACACTTACCCTTTAGGTTCTTGTAGCTGTCACCAACATCAATACCTTCTTCCTTTGCAGCATTCAAGAAAGGTTTGAGGACTCCATAAGTTGCGTAAACCGTATTTTGTCTGTACTTCTTGACAGAGTAGCACCACTCAGTGTACAATCTGTCAAACTTGCTTGAAGTAAACACAGAGAAGTCATCTGGAAGATTGTTGTCTGCAAGGAAAGCTTTGAGACGATGAATAACAATTTTTTGATGAACTTTGGTTCGGTCAGAAATGTACCTCCCTGTATGTGGGTCTATACGTTTCTTCGCAATATATTCTTCAAAAAAATGTATTGGAGTAACTTTCTTCTTCTCATCCTCTATCCTATCATTCTCTACAAGACTATCGATAAGACTCTTTATTGAATTCTTTGCCTGTAATACAGAAGTTGAACTTGAATAATTTTCATTATAATAATCGATTAGCTTGGAAGACAGTCGCTCTAGAAAGCTATTAACCGATTTACTATGACGATTTATCCTTGGAGGGAACAACTCTTTGCTTGTTATACACAATTGCTTCTTGACATTCCAAGTTGCAACAAATACTCTTTGTCTTGTACTGAGCTTAATCGGCTGATTATCCCATCGACAAATTACCATTAACAATGATTCCTCGTTTTGAGGTTCCTTCAAATTAAATTTAAACCTTACTCCCATAAGTAACACTTTTATTATTGATTCAAGTTTGGGTCAGTAAAAACGTGTCACAAAATAGGGGCTGGCAGGGGCAGAAATTAGGGGCAGTTTTCCAAATTATCACTAAAAACAAAAGAGCCGCAGGTGCATCAACAATCTGACACTTTGCGGCTCTAAGTATTTTATAATGATTGAG
>Ga0247610_10001360_pt1 | contig 30532 bp, 18 predicted proteins | sample 174DNAGHGhighgp2_FD_193483 | JGI IMG/M metagenome (GOLD analysis project Ga0247610, IMG submission 193483) | Sheep rumen microbial communities from Palmerston North, Manawatu-Wanganui, New Zealand - 1742 DNA GHGhigh gp2 | ecosystem: Host-associated > Mammals > Digestive system > Stomach > Rumen...
TTTAATTTTCAGAAAGATACAAATTTTTTCTGAAATAACAAAGCCCCAGCTTGTGAAAGTTAGGGCTTTCTTGTTTTTTCTGCTTCTTTTGAATACGAAAAGAGGGCATATCAATTTTGATACACCCCCTTTTTTTAGCCTATCTAGAATGAGAATCTACTCGATGATCAATTTATTCTTAAATACTACATCGCCATTCAATGTAACATTCAATATATATATGTCTTTTTGCAAATTACCGACGTAAAGGCTGCCTCCATTTTCAACCGATCTGCTTAATATGATTCGTCCGCTTAAATCAGATAAAGTTACAATATGCTTTCCCTCTTTCGTAAAGGAGAACCATACAAAATCGGTGGCTGGATTTGGATATATTTGAATAGAATTACCATTGTTATTATTCTCAACATCCTCGATAGCCGTATAGATGTATTCAACTGGGTAATAAGCATTCTTTTTTGCAAAAGTAGGGCATGAAGAAATCACCCAAGAACCATTTCCAGTATAAGAGAATCGGCTATATGACTGACCATTTGTATGAGGAAGATAACGAATCGAATCAATCACCATCATCTGACCATTCACTTTCCTAGACAAACAGATTGTTTGTCCCTTATCCTTGGCTATCTCAAAGTTCGTATGCAATGGTCCTTGAGAAGATGAATCTGCATCAGCCCAGAATATCAGATACCCTTTTGCAGGAACGGTGGTCAAAGATGGATAGCCCGTAGGGATTTGAAATCTATCCAAGTCTTTTCTTTTATCAGATAAATACAATCCACCTAAATCCACTGGAACATTTCCGTCATTGTATATTTCAATCCAATCCTCATCCTGACGAAACTCATCCACATATTGTTTATTTGCAGCACACACCTCATTGATATACAACTTATCGTATGATGTTGAACTATTATCACTTTCGAATATTGCACGTAAGACAAATGCTTCATTTACATTGCCTGAATACTCATCCTTGTTATATGTATTCGTAACCGACACTCCTGTATTCTCATCCAACAACGAAAGATCAAAGGCTACAGATGATGAGTTCTTTGCACTATGTAACTCTACTGCTATCACGTTGCGCCCCTCTACAAAGTCACTTCTACGTATATTAAAACGAAGCGTTACATAAGAATCCATTTCATATATCGCTTTGGTAGTATCATTTACATTACTTCCTAAATTATAACGATATATCTCCTTGCCATTTAGATATATAATAGCACCATCACTTATATGAGCCAGACATTGTAACTCATTGCTATATGAATTCAAATTATTAATATTTATTTCTTTTCTGAAGAATGTAGTGTTCGCAGAAGAAGAACCAAAACCTGGAATTACACCAGGGAAACCACCTCCACCGCCAATGCCACCGCCACCGATACCACCACCAATGCCGCCTCCGATACCGCCACCGCCGATGCCACCCATACCAGGCCATGAACTACTAGAAGAACCTGTGACATTCGTCTTTACATAATAGGATATGCTACCACCAAGAGGTGCTTCACCTAATTGCCATTGAGAGTCATCGAACGATAGTTCTTTCCAATTATATGGAGTAGCTACAGAATCATTTAGATAAAGATATTTCCACGAATCGTTGGTATTTATAATATAATTCTCTCTACAAATCTCCCATTTCTGGAATTTATATCCCACAGGAGCATTCGCCTTAACAGAAATCTGACTTCCTGTAAAATATTTACTATGGAAATCACTTTTATTGATTGGTTCCAATCCATTTAATATGTAAGAGGCTCCTGGAATATTAGAATAAATACGAAGTGGGACAGGAGAGCCAAAATTTAAATTATTAGCTACATGATTAAAGACTACATTCTGTCTTGCAACAAGGAAGTTACGAACCTTCATTGCTTCCTCCTGCCATGACAACGATGTTTCCTTAATATTCTTCTGAGCAAGGAAGTTCCTAAAATAATCAGCTTCTTGACTTAACATATTCATCATACTATCCAAAATGCTTGCTGTATTCACCTCATCAAACGTTGTTCCTGCATGAGCAACAAATTTGGTCATAAGTCGTCTGCTCATCTCTGGATTTTTTATCAACTGACTTAAATAAGAAAGATTTGCAAGATTCGAGAAACCATCACTCGTCATATTTTCCTCATATAATGAAGTAGAATACTCCGTATCATACAAAATCCAACGCCATTTACCATCTTCGTTGCGTTTCCAGGCTTTATTGTTGTTATCAGACCAGTCTTTGTTAAAGATATATACTTCGGTCATAATATAATTCAGGAATTCATCCACATCAATAAGCTCATCAATTTGAGTAAACGCATCAGCAGAATATGCATTATTGGCTATATTCTTTACTAATTGAAAATCAGCACATTCTGACGAACCTGTTTTAGAGATAACATTAATACAAAAATCCTCTTCTTTCAAACCATAGTTTGAATAGACAAAATCTTTGTTTGTACGCTCACGCATACCTAACATAGCGTAGTACTCACCATTCATAAAGACAACAGTCGGTTCATACGCCTGATGGTCTATTTCCATACCAGAAGCTGCAACGGTCTGAATGTATCCATCTCTAAATAACATTCGACCAAAATCGTTTCCAGAATTACGTAACACCAATCCCTTCCATTTCAAGGCTGGTTTTTCTCTAAACAAATTACAATCAAACTTATTGTTTCCGGATACTTTATTAGCTTTTACAGCAACGGATTTAATGGCCTTTGTTCGTGAGCAGGCTCCAAATGCACTGATCCTAACCTCCTGATTGACCATAGCACTTTTGTTTTCATCATATACCTCAAAATTACATGGACGATCCCAATCATTCATATAATTAGCTCTTCTATCCATAGAACCACAATTTGAAGGAACTGTACTACCATTTCGTCCCACAACCAATGCACCTAACTCATCACCATAAACATAATCACGATCTGTCACCAATGAAACCACCTTAACGGAGGTTGGTATATTTGACATTCCTATAAAATAAGTGGCAGTATTCACATCACTACTTACTTCGCCATCCACCACGGCTATAGCACGTAATGGGGTCGTGGTAGATATGGTAACTGGACTAGTATATAACATACCAGATGTTGTCGTAGGTTCACTACCATTGGTGGTATAATAGATCTTTGCTGATGGATTATCAACCATAATCGTTACTGTTTGTGGGGAAGAGAAAAATCCTCCCTTAATCGAAAACTGAGGCATGGATGTCTGCTTATCAGCTAACTGAGACAAATTATTAGAGGTCTCAAAAGACGGTGTTTGAAAAAATGTAAAAGTACCTTCTCCGTCTCTTACACGACCGTATGATGAATTTCGATAGGGTTTAGGATAATCAACAATGTCTAGAATATTTCCATTCTCATCCGATAAACAAAGAGTTCCTCCATCACTATCCAATTTAAAACTAGCATGATTGGCACTATTTAGTTCATCAAAATAAAAAATAGCGTAAGAGCCTGGTTGAATCTCCACATTTGACTGATTCTGCCATAAATATTGGTTTTCTAAATCATTCGAAAAGAAACAACGGCTGAGATCAACAACTTCTGCGCCTGAATTATAGAGTTCAACCCAACCAGAAAAATTGTATTTGTCGTCAACCTTAAAAGAAACATTGCGCACCATTATCTCATTAATGACAACAGACGCATACATTGGAAAAGTTACGAACAAAGCGAATAATGGTAATAGTTTAAGTTTCATATTACAAGATTTTATGTTGATATACTCATCATTTCATTCACACTTAATAAGTATTCAAATGTAGCATATTTTTTTCTCTATTCTGCATAATCTTACTCGTGAAGGAGATATATTCAATGAAACTAAACTTTTCTTCAACAAAAAAGGACCGATTTAAATTAAACCGGTCCTTGAATCGTATTGATATTTTTATTTTAAATTTTTCAACCTCTGTAATAATGTCGGGTGTGAATAATGGAAAAAAACATACGCTGGATGCGGATTTAAATTTGAAAGGGTAGAGACAGATAACTTTTTCAAAGCTTCACCCAAAGCATTCCCTAATCCATGATCCTTAGCGAATGAATCAGCCTGAAATTCATGTTTACGCGATAAAATATTCGCTCCAATACTTAACAATAATGATATAGGAGCATATAATATTCCAAAGACAATAACACCAAAATGGAATGATGGATTCTCACTACCTAATGCCTGTGCTATGTGAATATTTCCTTCCTCTGGTGTTCCCAAAGCAAGTGAGAGCAAATAAAACATAACCCCCATGTTTAATAAAGAAAGAATTAAACTTGTGCGTGTATGTTTGTGTTTATAATGACCTATTTCGTGTGCCAATACAGCCACAATCTCTTCTGTCGTAAGAGTATCCATAAGCGTGTCATATAAAACGATACGTTTTTTTGCCCCCAATCCAGTAAAATAGGCATTCGCCTTGGTTGTTCGTTTAGAACCATCAATAACATACAGATTTTCTAACTGATAGCCGACCTGACTGCAGAATTTTTCTATTTCCGTACGTAACTCACCCTCTTCCAAAGGTGTCTGCTTATTAAACAATGGAACAATTAAATTTGAATAAAACATCATCATGAATATACTAACAGCAGCCATCAGTCCCCATGCGATCAACCAGAACATCCGACCTGTATATTCATAAAACAACATCAATAAAGCTATAATACCACTGCTTAACAGAACCGTCAGCAACCAGCTTTTTATCGTATCCAATGCATACAAACGAGGAGTCATCTTGTTAAAGCCGAACTTTTCCTCTATCACAAATGTTTTATATAGATCAAACGGCAGTGTTATCAATTCGTTTGCAAAATATAAAATACCAAAAAAGAGTAGGGAAATAAGCATCGGAACTGCTGTCAACCCTCTTGCAATGCTATCAACAAAGGCAAATCCAAAAAAGAAGAACATCAACATAATTACAACAAAAGAGAAGATATTAGATACAGAACCAAATTTCTGATTCGTCTTAAAATATTCCTGCTGCTTTCTGTATTTTTCTTCATCATAGATACCCTTTACCTCATCTGGCAACTCCATATTTACAGTTTTGCCGTTAAGATAATCCAAATACTGCTCTAAAATAAAATCAAAAACAAGTATGGCAATAATAATCCAAAATAAGACAGTGTACATATATTTACTATTTTTTATTCTACATATAAAACTAAACCTTTCAAATATTCTCCTTCCGGATGATAGATATTAATAGGATGATCAGCACATTGTGTCAACTGATGAAGGATGCGAACATTTCGTCCAGACATGGCTGCAGCACTAAATACAGCCAATCGGAACTGCTCTTTATTCACCGCCTGCGAACATGAGAAGGTAAATAAGATTCCACCAGACTTTATTTTCTCGAAAGCCTTGGCATTCAGCTTTTTATATCCTTGAAGTGCATTCCTGAGAACATCTCTATGCTTTGCGAATGCAGGAGGATCAAGGATTATCAAATCATATTCGTCTTTTTTTATGTCATCAAGATACTTAAATGCATCCGTTGCAAAGGCCTGATGTCTCTTATCTCCAGGGAAATTTAATTCCACATTCTGATTGGTCAATTCTATTGCTTTAGCAGAACTATCTACTGAATGAACTAACGAAGCTCCTCCACGCATAGCATAAAAAGAGAACCCACCTGTATAACAAAACATATTCAGGACAGAACGGCCTTTGGAATATCGTTCCAATAAAGCTCTGTTCTCTCTCTGATCGACAAAGAATCCTGTCTTTTGTCCTTTAAGCCAATCGACATGAAACTTAAGATCATTCTCAGTAGCCACACATTCACTTTGACAATCTCCAATCAAATAACCATCTTGTGCATCCACATTTGCTTTGAATGGGAGAGTGGCTTCCGATTTATAAAACACATTCTTTACTTTTCCATTCATCACTTCAACAATTGCCGTAGCTAGGTCTTGACGAATATAATGCATGCCTACAGAATGAGCTTGAAGCACGGCTGTCTCTCCATATACATCAACAATCAATCCCGGAAGAGAGTCACCCTCACCATGGACCAACCGAAATGTATTTGTATGACTATTATCTGCAATTCCTAACGCAACACGCATCTGATATGCTTTTGCTATTTTGTCTCTCCAAAATTCATATACAAGAGGCTGTTTTTCAAAAGACAATATTCTTACAGCTATAGAACCTATTTGATAATGTCCAATAGCACAATATTCTTTATTACATGTATATACTTCAACCAAATCACCTTCCTTAGGTGAGCCTATTATATTCTGAATTGCACCAGAGAAAACCCAGGGATGAAAACGAAGCAACGACTCCTCCTTTTTAGGTTTTAATATAATTCTTGCATAATCCATAACTATCTTTTCTTTTCTTTATATTTTAAAACTGGTACCAATATAGTGGCTGTAATATTTATCAATTGATTATTTGAACGCTGAAACACATCTGACTTATTGTTTCCGTACAAATCTTTAAACGCATAGGTAAACCGACCACCTATTATCGTATGAACTTTTCCTGTCTGGATGTCAAATCCAATTCCGCCAGCTAGTCCATAATCCAATCGTCCATAATCATCACCTAATCGAGGATCATCCAATGGAATAGCCTTTCTTCGTTCATCTGTTTCAGGTATATTCCATGTTAAGTCGCCATATTTCATCATGACACTGACCTCAGGACCCAATTCGACGAAGAAACGCACTCTCCGTTCTCCAAAATAGATATGAGCCAAGAACGGAATCTCTAAATAATGCAATCTCCTTGTGAGCCTAACATTTTGCATGTCATAGTCATTCACTATTGAAATACCCGAATCATCATAAAAAAGTTCAGACCAACCAGAACGAACATAATTTAATTCTAATTGTATTCCAAAATGTCTTTGTGATAGAAAACGGGTCACAATTCCCATTCGGTAACCAGTTGTAAATCCCTGATTACCCAATTCATTCATACGATATGCATTATTATGCAGAAAACTGACTCGTGAAAGGCCAATACCACCCGTACATCCAACCGATAATTCCCGCTCATACTCTCTCCGCAACTGCTGAGAAAATAATGGGAGCGATATTATCCACACCAAACAGAGCCATCCTACGCGTCGCATCATCATTTCTTCTTCTTTTGTTGTGCCTCAATCTTCTTCAATTTTTCACCACAAATAGGACATTCTTTCATAGTTTCACCATCGTACGCAATCTGCCCAGTGATCTCATTATGATTGATTATGTACATACCCGTAGTATAAAAACCTGCCTTCTCATTCAAACGAACAAATTTAAATTTGCATTGAATAGGATTCACATTGACAGGTGCATCCACAAACTCAAAATCATGCCCGTGTTGAGATATAGCCGTAGAGAAATACATCGCCATATCATATCCTAACATTCCATATTGAAGATGAGAATTAAATGGTTCTGAATTATAAAAATGACGGAACTTTATTAAATAATTACGCACCTCAGGATTGGAGAAATCTATATGAAACTGAGATACATAATAGGTACTCAAAACATAGAGATCCTTACTTATACTTTGATAATTCTGCCATTCAGTAAAACCAAACAATGAAATGATTCGCTTATCAGTCTGTAATGTGTTAATCATTGGTAATGACTGACTTAATGCAACCTGATTCGTGGTCAATGGAACCACAACATTCTCTTTATCTGTCACCAATGCAGCCCGAATCGTAGCCATATTATCAAAGATTACTGTTTTAAATGGAATCTTTCGTTCTGTCAACATGGCTGTTAAAGTATCAGCGAAAAGTTGTTTGTCATCATACGTCGGATTCGAGAATCGCCATAATACAATATTTTTATTCTGAAACTGACGGATAAACAATTCAGCCATCTGTGATATCGACTTCTCCTGAGGAGGATTTATCTGGAAGATGTTTGGATTGTTATATGTTTCTTCAGATTTTGATGAGAACGGAATAATCAACTTTACATTGTTTTCTATGGCAAAATCAGCCATCGGTTTAATCTGAGAAGTATATGCCGGACCAATCAATAAATCCAAATTCTTTAATTCATTTTTTTCAAGAATCTTCCGAATCTCTGCCTCATTCTTACCCGAATCATACGTGTAAAGATTGAATGAAATACCTTGCTTTCTCAAACTATCTACAGCCAACAAGAAACCTTGATAAAACTCCAAAAACTTCTTTGTATTACCATCTATCTTGTTCTTATCCGCTGCTTTCGACAATTGAAATGGAAGAGTAATCGCTATATTGATATTCTTCTTGGGCGTAGTAGAACGGTTGAACATGTGTTCTATATCAGAGATTGAATCCAACGGATTTATACTCTCCGAGGCTTCTGCTATGGAATCTTTAAGCACCATTGTATTGGAGAATGATGGCGGAATAATTAATATCATTCCTTCCTTTAACCCATCATTTACATTCGGATTTAATTTCACAATCTCTTCATGTGTTACACCATAAGTCTTTGAAATAGAATACAATGTTTCTTTTCTCTTAACCTGGTGGGTGATGAATTTTGTGTTTTTCCCCTCTACCGAATTATCTTTAATCTTTGTGTTTGCATGAACCGGAGGTATAATTAGTTTCTGTCCAATCTTTACACCTTCCTTCACCTCTGGATTTAAACGAATAATCTCATCCGATGAAATACCATAAGACCGACTGATACTATACAATGTTTCCCCTTTCTCAACAACATGCACAGAAAAAGTAGGTTTGTTCTCCTTTTGTAACTTAGGTAAAGAATCGTTTACCGTCAACGTCTGTACATTCACCTTTTTCTTCTGCGGAATTTTTATCTCCGTACCTGACTTCAATCCCTCTTTTTTCAAGGAAGGATTCATTTCGTAAATATCTTCTATTGTTACCTCATATCTTCTGGAAATAGCATACAAGGTCTCTTTACGATCGACCTTATGCACGACATACGCTTGCTCCTTGTAGGGAATCAATATAATTGTATCGTATGACAATCCTTTCTCAGTCCCTGGATTGACAGCCTTTATCTCATCTTCTGTGACACCAAATTTCTTGCATATAGAGTAAAAACCTTCACTTTTCTGAACAGGATACTCATAATACACTTTTCCATCTACCACCTTTCTAGGATAATTCAAGTCATTCGCAAAAACTTGAAAAAAAATGGCTGAAAAAAATAAAATACTACACCAAAATCTCTTCATTTCCTATTTCGTTGTTTATATTTCTCCTATCTATAAGATATGGATTTTGCAAAGTTATAAAAATTTAGAAATATTGTTCATAGAAATTCAGGGTTTTGCATTTGTTTTTTGAATATAAAAATGTACTATCAAAACTTTTTCTAAAACATATATCATCTATGATACAAATTTCTGTAGTTTTTATTCTCTATGAAGGTCCAAATGGAATAAGAATAAAAGAGTAGGAAAGGAAAGTGAGTTTTTTCACGTCCTAAATATGTATGTGCTTTCCGAACTTTGCTATATCAAGTTTTCTTTCTATTTTTGCAAGAAATACGTTCAAATTAAAGAAAATATAATGTTCAAAAAAATATTTTTTTCAAGCCTATTTTTGAGTTCCTCCATTTTAATGATGGCTCAAAATTTCTCTTTCAAAGACTCAAAAAATGGGTTCTCTTATAACTCAAAAGGAGAGTGTCTATTATTGACAGATACCACTGATGCTTCAATCGTTTTTTCTTGTGATAATCCTGCACTTTTCAACTGTAAATGGTTCAAAATACAGACAAAAATAGAGAATGACTCTACTATAATTGACACTATTGCCATATCTAAAAAAAATTTCAACATATCAGCTGATAGTCAAAGTGTTACATTAAAAAAAATAGACGCGAATACAGGTTATTTGATAGAATATGGTAATGATTCGTGCGATATTGACCGTCAATGTCACGCCTTTACATGGGTTACTCAATATCAACCAATGGATAGTGTCTTCTGGATCAAAGATACGATTATCTGCTCCGATCTTTCACTCTACATAACCCCTATAATGTATTACAAAACAGAGTATGGAAGTGAGAAAAAAATCAATCGTACTTTAAGTGTAAAATATAATTCATTTTTGTCTGATGAAAATGGAGGTACAAAAATAGAAGAAATAAAAGACGAATTTACAGGTTCATCATACATAACTCTAAATAAGATGCCGTATGTTGACACACCATTCGAAATAGAAGATCTAACCTCTGGCACCTCAACTCAAAAAATTCTTACCGATACGTTCTACACACAAGCGGTAGTTGCGTATCCTTATATGATTACCAATGCAGCTCAACAACACGAAGGTGATACAGGCTCTGATTCTATGGTTGTTTTCTCTGAAAGCTTTAAAGAAGCTTTAAATAAAGCTGCTAATTTCAGATCTTCTGGTGCTCTAACGCTTAATTTCGTTTGCAACGCTAACGAAATGGCTAATCACTTTGAATGGGCAATTGCCAATGGCAACAATGCCTCTCAAGCTGATTTTAGAGGAGCTTTTGTCCTCTTTGAAAAAGAAATAAATTCATACGTGATCAGTGATCCTAACTTATATTGTATAGAATTGACAGTAAGTAATATCCGCAACGATAGCGTCTGTAAACATAAATCCTATGCATGTCTTCAGATTGCAGAATCAATGCTACAAATTCCTAATGCATTTACCCCAAATGGTGATGGCTCCAATGATGAATTCCGTGTTGCCTATCGCTCCATTGCTTCCTTTTATATATGTATCTATGATCAATGGGGACGACGCGTTTATGAATCGGAAGATATCACACAAGGATGGGACGGAAATATCAATGGCAAATTAGGGACTGTCGGTACTTATTACTACGTGATAAAAGCCAAAGGAACCGATGACGTTGAATATAAAGAAAAAGGAGCTGTCAACCTAATTCGAACTAAGTAAATAACATTTTCATAACTATTTATAAAATTTAAAGGAAAGGCACTGAAATTCAGTGCCTTTCCTTTGTTATATTGTTCTAAATTCAGTCATAAGTTAAATTTTATACATATATATTTCACAAATTCTACAATAAATTATTTTGATTATATGTTTTTTTTATTAATTTTGAAAATCATAATTAAAAACAAACTGCTACTTATTATTTGATAATTAAAAACAAACACTATTATTTAATCAATAATAAAGCAAGCAAATTTTATGTGATAACTATATTCAGACGTAACTATCTGAATATAATAACTATTTAATATTATAAATCATGAAAAAGAAGGAGTACGCTAGAAATGAATGGAACCAAATTGAAGCTAAAATTTTAGAAGATTCTTTCTATCCTGAATTGGAATATAACAGCGATGGTTCTGACGGTATGTATTATCATAAAATAAAAATTGATAATACAAATGAAGAAATAGAAGGTGATTGGTATAATGCACAAAAGGGATATATAGAAGGAACATCTCTACAAAAGCCTATTCCAAATTCCTCTAATAACCAAGTCAACGCTTGGGATATCAATTCATATCTCGATTTTATGAAAGATAAACCATGTCCACCAACCGTACATCCATATTTGTGGCGAATGGAATGTTTAAACAATATAAACGGTCTTTTCAAAGTCGATACAAATATTTATCAGATAAGATCCTTCGATTTATCAACGATGAGTATTGTAAAATGTAGTCATGGATGGATCGTTATTGACCCTCTGTGTGGTAGTGAAAATGCTCAAAAAGGCTGGGAAATATTCAAAGATAAAATAGATAAAGAGGCCAAACTATGTGCCATACTTATTACGCATAGCCATGTGGATCACTATAAAGGAGCAATGGGATTGATTCAATATGCAGATGCAAGTATTATGAAGCCAACATCACAATCCTATTTTGAAAATTACCAGTTTAATCAAACCCAAATACCTGTAATTACGCCAAAAGGCTTCTACGACGAAGCAATTTCTGAAAATCTGTATTTGGGTAACTGTATGTCGAGAAGAGCTGTTTACATGTATGGCAGTGCACTTCCAAAAAATGAATACGGACATGTGGGCTCAGGATTAGGCAAATCAGTGGGGGTCTCCTCTGGAACCATTCCAGTCCCTACATTAGAGGTTGAACCTGACTCAGAAGGGATTGCAAAGCTCATAATAGATGGTATAAATATCACTTTACAAGATGTCCCTGGAACAGAGGCTCCAGCCGAGTTTCATATCTATTTTGAACAATATAAAACGTTGTGTCCCGGTGAGAATGTCACTCATACCTTACATAATCTTCTAACGTCAAGAGGTGCCAAAGTAAGAGATCCGAAGGCATTCGGAAAAGCTATCGACAAAGCCATGAAACTATTTCCTGACACAAAAATAATTATTGGTACGCACCATTGGCCAACATGGGGAAATGATAACTGTATGGAAATCATGAGGAAGCAACGGGATATGTATTATTTCTTCAATGATCAAGTGATCCGACTCCTTAACAAAGGAATGAATATGGAAGAGATTGCCAGCGTTTTTCAGCTGCCAGAATCGATTCGTAGAGAGTTCTATAACCGAGGATATTATGGAACCGTTAATCACAACGTAAAAGCGGTCATACAACGATATATTGGATGGTGGGACGGTAATCCAGCCAATTACTTCAAATATACGGATACTGAAGCTGCCCAAAGATTTGTAGAAGACATGGGAGGTGCGATGGAGGTACTAAGAAAAGCTAAAGGAAGATTTGAAGCAGGCGACTATCGATGGGTTATCGAATTAACACGCCATATAGTATTCGATCCATCTGAGGCGTCCAACTCATTTAAAGAGGAAGCCAAAAATCTCGAGGCTGATGCTATGGAACAACTGGCTTATTCCTTTGAATCAGGCACATGGAGGAATATATTCCTGTCAGGTGCATTCGAACTTAGAGGACATCAGTTAAGTAAAACACTTACCGATGCCGATAAGGTTTCCACCCTGTGTGCTACATTAAAATCACTGCCATTAGATTATATGTTTGAATATTTCACTACATTAATCGACGGCTTCCAGGCTGGCAATGTAAGCCAGGCTTACTGCATCGGATTTGGACCTGATTTTTTACTAAAAAAATACTACAATATATGGTTAGAGAATGGTGTCTTTCATTATGAACGTTGCTATGATGAGAATCATGTTATGGGTATATTTGAAGATATTATAGAGTATAAAAGTCAGGAAGATTTTATTAAAGATTTGAAATCCTACTTACAAGAAAAATCCAATTCATATGCACTCGCAAACATTTTCTGCTACTTAGATCTGAGTTCTAATGATTGGAATATTGTGGAACCGTTAAAATAATAGAATACTTCTATAATTACTTTTAAAAGCGAACTTTTTCTGTTCGCTTTTATTTTTGAGTAAAATTAACCAACTTTTTACTAAACATTATTTTTCTCGTCAAATCTACCACCACAAGGATATCGCAAAAAAAAGTCATATTCTTCTATTACACAATATATTATAATAAAGAAGAACTATTTTTAACTCAAAATCCTTCGCATATTTGAAATTCAATTCATATCTATTACAAAATAACGTGGAATTTTGCCTTTAAAAATCATTTAAGGTAGTTTTATTCATATCGCCAAGATTTGTGACATATCTCGAGTAGAGATGATATACTCATCGTTTCATAGTGATAATCTCAAAATATAATATTGTAAAATATATATATGTATATATCCCTATTATTAAACTTTTGTATCAAATACATAATCATTATACAAATGTATTATATTATAATTTAGTAAATCAGTATATTATTTATACAAAAATACACACAGGTAGATAATACAAATGTTTAAATAAATAGAAAGAATAGGAGAGTCTATACTCAGATTTTAACTATATACAAATATATACATTAAGAATGATTTTATAAAATCAAAGATACTTATATACTTAAAAACCAACTATTTAATATAAATTATTTAAAGTAATAAATAAGATATTATTTTACATTTATACATTTTATGGAAAATAACACAATTTTTAAATAATAGTTTGTAATAAATACCTATAAACCAATTTATTATATTATTTTTTTAAAGTGACAGTATAGATTATGTAATGTTTAGCCTATTTTTCAGTTTATCAATGCTTTTTTCCCCTTATCCATATTTATAAATATTCTGATATTGAAGTTATTATAACCATCATTGTATGTTTTTCTTCATCTATCATTTGGTTACTCTTTATTCTAGTTTGAGTGCTAATAGATTCTTTAGTTAACTTTTGTATTGTTTACTTTTGTATAATTGTGTTTGCGGTATTTACTTTTGTATAATATATAATATAATTTTGTAAATATATTTTTGTATTGCATTTTGTTGTTTTGTATAAAAAAGAATATTACATTTGTAATCTAAAAATTTTACATTATGAAAGAGCGTGTACTTAAAATTATAGATGAGTTAAAATTGACAACATCAGAGTTTGCATTACGTGTAGGAGCTCAACCTGCACAGATTTCGCATATAAAAACAGGCAGAAATCAAGTAACGCTTGATATCGTGACAAAAATATTAAAAGCATACCCAAATATCGATTCTGATTGGCTACTTTTCGGAAAAGGCAATATGTATAAAAATACATCTGAATCTACTGAAAATCAGCCTTCTACAAGCAAAAAACTGCCTATTCAACTCGAAATGGCTGACTTATTTAATTCAGTTCCGAATAATTCACCAAATGAGAACAAAGAAAATGAGTTAATACAATCTCATAATAACAATGAATCCAATAGTTCTGCAAACACAGATCAGGTTGAAGAAAAAGTTTCTTCTGAGAAAGAAACTTCACCAGAGCAATCTTCATCTATCGAGATAAGTGTTCCTCAACCTACCTCTTCTAATTTAACTAATAACAGTTCTGATGTGAATGTTACGACCAACAAGTTAGATTACACAAAAAACAATGCTTCAAATCAAAATACAGATAAAAAAGATGAGGATTCTCGTATAATCAACGAAAAACCTCATCCTTATGTAAAAAAAATTGTCGTATTTTACTCAGACAAGACGTATGACGAATTTTTACCTACTGTCTAATCTTTTTTAACTGAACATCTTTTTAAATCGTTCATTAAAATTCTTTTTAGCATTTTCTGTAGGTGTCATATTATTAGACTTCGACAATTCCTCAAACATCTTACTTTCATCCTTACTTATCTTTTCAGGAATATATACACCAATATTTACTAACAAATCACCTGTACCATAGCTATTTACACTTGGAAGACCTTTTCCTTTCAAGCGTAAAACCTTTCCTGGCTGTGTGCCTGGATCTATCTTAACCTTCACCTTCGAATCAACAGTCGGCACCTCTACAGCGCCTCCATTTACCGCTACAGGAACGGATAATAACAGATTGTATATCAAATCATTCTCATCACGAATCAATTCTGGATGTGGTTCTTCCTCTATAGCTATATAGAGATCTCCATTTACACCACCATGACGAGCCGCATTACCTTTTCCTTTCAATGGTATTTGCATACCTTCCATTACTCCTGCAGGGATATTTACCACAATGACCTCTTCTGCCACCACGACACCATTTCCGCCACAATGAGGACATTTCTTAGTGATGATTCGTCCTTCACCATTACAGTCAGGACAAATAGACTGAGTCTGCATAGCTCCAAACATGGTATTTTGAACTCGTGTCACACGTCCGGTACCTTTACAAGTATTACAGGTACTATAACTATTTCCTTCAGCTCCAGTACCATTACAATGCGTACATTTCACATACTTTTTCACCTTCAGTTTTTTCTCTACACCTGTAGATATCTCTTTCAGATTCAATTTTACACGAACTCTCAAATCTGACCCTCTGCGTGTTGCAGATGAAGAGCCTCCACTACTAAATCCGCCACCAAAGAAACTGCCAAAATGTCCTCCAAACAAATCTCCAAAGTTAGAGAAGATGTCCTCCATAGACATTCCGCCACCGCTAAATCCGCCGCCTGCGGCACCGCCAACTCCGGCATGACCAAATCGGTCATAACGTGATCGTTTGTCTGGATTGCTCAAGACCTCATATGCTTCAGCGGCTTCTTTAAATTTCTCCTCAGCTTCCTTGTCACCAGGATTTTTATCTGGGTGATATTGAATAGCTTTCTTTCGATAAGCCTTTTTTATTTCATCATCGGTTGCCGTTTTTGAAACGCCTAACACTTCATAATAATCTCTTTTTTCCATATTGATCATTTTTTATTCTCCAACAACCACTTTCGCATAACGGATTACCTTCTCGTTTAACGTATAACCTTTTTGCGTACAATCAATCACTTTCCCTTTCAACTCTTCTGTTGGAGCTGGTATTCTTGCTATTGCTTCATGAAAATCTGTATCAAACTCTTTTGCCTCTGTATCAATGGCCTTAACACCATTTTGAGACAAAAATGAAATAAACTTATTGTAAATCAGATCTACACCTTCTTTTACTGATTCCGTATCTGTTGCAGTCTCCATTGCTTTCAAAGCACGTTCAAAGTCATCTATCAACGGCAGAATATTATTAAAAATATTTTCTCCCGCCGACTTGATTAACTCCGCCTTCTCTTTCAGCATTCGTTTCTTGTAATTATCAAAGTCTGCATACAACCGCAAATAATCATTATGCATTGTCTCACATTTCTCCTTCAATTTTTCTATTTCTGCCGAATTGTCAGACTCATTTACCTCATCGGTTTCATTCTGCTTTGTTGATTCTTCTGAGGTTTGCACATCTTCTTGACTGTTAATATTGTCATTTACAGACACTTGTTCATCTTTTTCTTTTTCTGAATCCATCATATTATTTATTTTTTTCTATTCATTCTAATTCATTCATTCTATACTATTTATAGTATATCAATTTGTTTGCCACAACAAAAAAAAGTACATTTTGGCAGATTTTTTAACATCGTCATCTTCATTTTGGCAGACTTTTATTTGTTGTTGATACGATTATTTAAGGTTGGGGCACTAAATTTATTCGTGAGATTTTTGAATCTATACTGATTTCTATTTTGTAGAGACACACGACCGTTCGTCTCTTTAATTGTATTTTCATATTAAAAAGTTCTCCATTTCCATCAAAAATCTTTACATTTGCATGTGTATAGATATTATTTGAACAAAAATAAAATATATAGATGAAAGAATTGTTATTAGCTGATGAAGCAATTGCACAAGGTGCAATAGATGGTGGATTATCTGGTGTCTATGCATATCCAGGAACCCCATCCACCGAAATCACAGAGTATATACAAAACTCTAAGCAAGCTAAAGAAAGAAACATCCATAGCCATTGGTCTTCTAATGAAAAGACTGCAATGGAAAGTGCATTAGGTATGTCTTATGCAGGTAAACGTTCACTGGTCTGCATGAAACATGTCGGTATGAATGTTGCTGCTGATTGTTTTGTCAACACCGCCATCACTGGTGTTAATGGCGGTATGATGGTATTAGCGGCAGACGACCCATCTATGCACTCCTCTCAAAACGAACAGGATTCTCGTTTCTATGGAAACTTTGCCATGATTCCAATGTTCGAACCATCTAATCAACAGGAAGCCTATGATATGGCTTACAACGGCTTTGAGTTATCAGAGAAATTAGGATATCCCGTTTTAATGCGTATTGTAACTCGCTTGGCACACTCAAGATCTGGTGTTGAACGAAAAGAAACAAAAGCAGAAAATAAAAACAGCGTACCTGCAGATCCTCGTCAATTTGTTTTATTGCCTGCAATCGCACGTCGCAGATACCAGATATTGTTAGATACCCAGGCCGCTATCCTTCAAGAGTCGGAAAACTCAATATACAACAAATACATTGAAGGAAAAAACAAAAAAATAGGGGTAGTTGCCTGCGGTATAGGTTTTAATTATTTAAATGAAATATTCCCTAACGGTTGTGAATACCCAGTTGTTAAGGTTTCACAATATCCTTTACCTAAAAAGCTGATTGACAGACTAGCAAGCGAATGCGAATCTATTATGGTATTAGAAGATGGATACCCATTCGTAGAAAATCAGCTAAAGGGATTCTTCGAAAGCAAGACAATAAAAGGTCGTTTGGATGGTTCTCTTCCTCGTACTGGTGAATTAGACCCTGATTCAGTTGGGAAAGCATTTGGAAAGGTTAACTCCATTACGTATCAACAACCATCCGTTGTTAAGATGCGTCCGCCACAAATGTGTCAAGGATGTAGCCACCGTGATATGTATGAAGCCCTTAATGAAGTATTGCGTGCTTATCCAGATAGCAAAGTGTTCGGTGATATAGGTTGTTATACATTGGGTGCATTACCACCTTATCAGGCAATCAACTCTTGTGTCGATATGGGTGCCTCTATTACCATGGCAAAAGGTGCTGCTGATGCAGGACTTTATCCTGCCGTAGCAGTCATCGGTGATTCCACATTCACTCATTCAGGTATGACAGGCCTATTGGATGCTGTCAACGAAGACGCAAACATCACCGTTGTTATCTCTGACAATGAGACAACCGCAATGACGGGCGGACAAGATTCTCAGGGTACTGGTAAAATTGAATCCATCTGTCTGGGATTAGGTGTAAAACCAGAACACCTTCGCGTATTTGTTCCGTTAAAGAAAAATTACGACGAGATGCTTAAAATCATTAAAGAAGAAATTGAGTATAAAGGTCTTTCTGTCATTATCCCTAGAAGAGAATGTATTCAAACTATGACTAGAAAACACAAGGCTGCTGCAAAAAAATAGCCTTTACAATACAAAATAGCAGGAAGCAACATGATTCCTGCTATTTTTCTACCTTTTTCATCCATTTCAAAATCTACTAATTACCTAATTTTATACAAACCTGTTATTTCTTAACTTTTATAATACGTTTCTTTATATGCAATTGGAAAAAATTTTATTCCTTGACGTTGAGACAGTCTCTCAAACAGAATTATATAGTGAATTAAGCGAAGATCAAGCAGCTTTATGGCATGATAAGTTTAATCAAATCAAAAACAGGGCTCCTGAAAAATATTCAGATGATAGCAATGCCGAAAATTCTTTATCTGACATGGCTTTATTCGCTGAATTTGGACGTATCGTTTGTATCTCCATCGGATTTCTATACAAAGAGGAAAATGAATGGCATATACGTGTAAAATCAATCTATGGAGACCACGAAGAAAAGATCCTTCAAGAATTTGCCTCCATCTTACGTAAATTGTACGCTAGAAATTATCTGTTATGTGGTCATAATATTCGGGAATTTGATGTCCCATATATTGCGAGAAGGATGATTATTAATAACATTCAATTACCTCAACTTATCCTTAATGCACAAAGGAAGAAGTGGGAGAGTCCAGTCATTGACACAATGGAAATGTGGAAATTCGGTGATTATAAACATTTTACAACACTCAAACTATTGTGTAACATACTCCACATTCCTTCTCCTAAAAATGATATGGAAGGCCATGATGTCTATCGAGTCTTCTACCAAGAAAAAAACTTAGAGAGAATCTCCTCTTATTGTCAAAATGATGTTATTGCAACTATTCAAGTTTTCTTGAAACTATCTGGATTTCAAACTATTGCAGAAGATAAGATCGAATGTTTACACACCCAACCATTCTTAGTATAAATTCTAACAGAAAAAAGACAGAAACATCATTTACAGAAAAAAATTTAACATTTTTTATAAAAAAAAGTCGTTTATAAATTTGTCTATTTATGTTATATAACATAATTTTGCAACACAATTAAAAAACAGATAATAATTTAAATTTATACAAAAAAATGGCTTGTCTTAATATGATTATTCTTGCAATTATCAGCAAGTATGCTCCTAAAAACTAAGATGTTCTTTAGAAGTTTTAAAAGTTAATAGTAATTTGTTCACGCATTCGATAGTTTTATATTGAATGCGTTGTTGTTTTTAAGAGTATATATTGTTACGAGCATTAAACAAAAAAAGGCGATTCAGTTACGAATCGCCTTGCGTGTAATAAGAAACGTCTTACTCTGCTGATTTATCTTCAACTGCAGCTTCTGGAGCATTCTTTTTAATTGATTCAATACCATTCATGCATCCAGATTTAGCTTTATAGCCTTCTCCTGTAGCAATGATTTCACCATTTGCTGCCTTCAAGCGGAAACGGAAATCTCCAGATTTATCTGTATATACTTCAAACTTAGGATTCTTTGCCGTCTCAAATCCTTCTACTGTTTGATCTTCTATATTGGCAACTAATACATTCTTTTTAACACTTTCAATACCATTTTTGCAAGTTGCCACTGATTTATAAACCTGTGAATTAGCGATAACTTCACCATTTCCTGCTTTCAGAACAAAATTAAAACCTCCATTAGAAGTTGCACTGATTACGAATTTACCCATGTTTTTAAGATTTTAAGATATTAAAGTTATTATTGTTTATTCTATCCTTATACTAGCAAATTAAATAAATTCTTTTGAAAAAGAAAAATCTTTCGACATTTATTTTTTTCCAACTAACATTTTCTGTATTATCAATGTTAATTCTGTCCATAGACAAACAATAAAATTCTTTGTTTGGCAAAAAATCATTAACTTTGTATTCTTAATTGAAAGTTATAGAGTGGAAGATTTTAAAAGTATCTTATCAAAGGATAAAATATTTACATTAATTTCTAATGTTGCTGACTCATTAGGAGTGGAATGTTACGTAATCGGAGGTTATGTACGTGATATATTTTTAAATAGACCATCAAAAGATATTGATATAGTTGTTATAGGAAGTGGCATCAAAGTAGCTGAAGCTTTTTCCAAAGTATGGAAACATAGCACCATCAATGTTTTTAAGAATTTTGGCACGGCTCAAGTTAAGTCTCAAAATCAAGAAGTAGAATTTGTCGGAGCTCGTAAGGAATCTTATCGTTCTGACTCCAGAAATCCTATCGTAGAAGATGGCACTTTGGAAGATGACCAAAACCGACGTGACTTCACTATCAATGCTTTGGCCTTATGTTTAAATAAAGATCGGTTTGGTGAATTGGTGGATCCTTTCAATGGCGTGCAAGACATCAATAATAAGATCATACAAACACCGACGGATCCAAACATCACCTTTAGTGACGATCCTTTACGTATGATGAGATGCATTCGCTTTGCTACTCAACTCTCGTTCTATATCGAACAAAACACATTCGAAGCTATCTCTAAAATGAAGCAACGTATCAACATTGTATCGGGTGAACGTATTGTTGACGAACTTAATAAAATCATGGCGTCTCCTAAGCCATCCATCGGATTTGAACTAATGGAACGTTGTGGACTGCTCGAACTCATCATTCCAGAAATCCATGCGTTAACTGGAACGGAAGAAAAGGATGGGAAAGGACACAAAGATAACTTCCTCCACACTATGCAGGTACTAGACTCTGTCGCTCTGCAATCAGAGGATATTTGGCTTCGTTGGGCTGCTCTTTTTCATGATGTTGGCAAACCTGCTACAAAAAAATGGATTAACTCAATTGGTTGGACATTCTACAACCATAATTATGTTGGAGGAAAGATGATTCCTAAGATTTTCAAAAGGATGAAATTTCCAACAAACGACAGAATGAAGTTTGTCCAAAAAATGGTATTGCTACATATGCGTCCGATTGCTTTAGTGGAGGACGAAGTGACCGATTCTGCCGTTCGACGTCTGTTATTTGATGCGGGCGACGACATTGAATCTCTAATGATCCTGTGTCAGGCTGATATCACATCTAAGAATGCTGAGAAAGTGAAACGATTCCACGAAAACTACAAGATAGTGGAACAGAAGATGAAAGATATCGAAGAAAAAGACAGAGTACGTAATTTTCAACCGCCTGTCTCTGGAGAGGAAATCATGCAGACTTTCAACTTATCGCCTTGCGCTTTAGTAGGACAGTTGAAAAATGAGATAAAAGATGCCATCTTAGACGGTATCATCCCGAACGAACATGATCAGGCTTTTCAATATATGCTAAAAAAAGCAAAAGATTTGAAACTTGAACCCGTAAATTCAAAAATATAACCTCATATCGTATGGACGGAATAGATTATATCATTCAACATGGCACTGTTTTTCATAAATCTTCTGAAAAACAAGAGGACAAGAAAATAAAAACAAAAGCGAAGAAAACAACCTATATAAAGGGTGCTCATGGCTCTGGTTCTGCCAAAATGAAAGCAGAATACAGAAGGAAAAGACAAAACAGAAACAAAAAAGGGTAAGGGTGAGTTCTATAAATTCACCGTTTACATAATTTACAGAAATTTTATTTGATATGATGAAAAAAAAGGCTTTTGTCATATTTTTTCTTCTATCTACTGTATTCATTCTCAAAACCTATTCCTATACAGTACAGAATGGATGTCCTGATTTTTCGGATATCCAGAAATCGTATGTAGAAGCTTATACTGGCGTTTTTTCCGACCCATTTCAACAAAATGGTATCACCGAGGGACGCCATACTCTGATTTCAGAAAAAGGATTTGACGAGAATACCGGTTCCCAACTTAGTACATTGCCTCCTGGCGAAACACGAGCCATCCGTTTGGGAAACAGCGAAATCGGTGGTGAAGCTGAAGCTATCGTCTATCACTTCATTGTTGATCCCGATAACTCATTATTATTCATCAACTTCGCAGTGGTCTTAGAGGATCCCGGACACGATTTCATCTACCAACCTCGATTCGTCATTCGTATCACCGACAAACAAGGGAAACTAGTCTCTGACTGCTCTGAGTATGATGTCTCTGCAGCTGCTGGTCTTTCTGGATTCAAAGATTATCTAGGTGGTCATACTGCAATCAGATGGCGTGATTGGACGAAAGTCGGACTCGACTTAACTCCGTTTGCCAACCAAGAAGTTCAAGTTCAGTTCATCACCTATGATTGTGCACTGATGGGACATTTTGGATATGCTTATTTCACAGCTCATTGCGCACCAAACAAACTAGAAATAAACGAATGTAAAGGAACGAATTTCACCGTATCTGCGCCTGATGGATTTGCGTCATATCTATGGGACAATGGAGACACGACACAAACAACCACTCGACAAATAATGACAGACAACATGTCCATTAATTGTCTTGTAACCTCTGTTACTGGTTGTTCTTTCACGCAAAGTGCATTCATTTCTTCATCGGCTACAGTCACAGAAACATTCTTCAAAGACACCATCTGTCAAGGTGAACCCTACAACAAACATTATTTTAATTTACCGCCACAATACACTACAGGGACAACCATCTATCACAATAGCATTCTTGACCCAAGTACATGTTCGGAAACAACCGACATTCAATTAGAATTAACTGTCTTACAGCAATTCTATGAAATCAATGCAGCTATCTGCGAAGGTGAGGATTTCGACAAATATGGATTTCATATCGTGCAACCACCTGTTGGAACTTATTTTGACACATTACGTTTTTCTCATGATGGAACACGTAGATGTGACAGTATTATATGTCTGAAACTAACCATCAACGAAAGTTTAAACCTTTCTCAAAGTCTAATAGGAGATGCATCTCCTTGTACCGGAATAGCCACTCCATACTATGTTGATGCCGACAATAACTCCACCTCATATTCATGGGAGATACCAGACAATGCAGTCATAATGAATGGTAAATCATCGCCTCAAATTCTACTTTACTTCACAAGTGACGAACCAGGCAGAATCATTCTGAAAGGGGAAAACGGATGTGGAACAGGAGCTGTTCCTTTTGATGTTAAGCCAAAACTCTCACATCATATTTTTATCAAAGATACCGCTTGTGTCAATCAATATTACAACAAATACAATTTCAATCTTGGAAAACAAACAACAACAGGCTATTATACCTACACACAGAACCTTCAAACCTCTTCCGGCTGTGACAGTACCATCGTATTGGCTCTCTCTGTGTTCACCCCCCCTAATGTATGGATTGAAATGGAAGACAACAAACAATTGCTTTGTGCCTCCGACAGAGTCTTATTACAAGCCAAAGGGGAGGGTAGTAACTATCTGATTCACACATGTGATTCTCTTCCTGTCACTGTAGGTGACGTTTATTGTAAAGATGGTTCAATCAAACATTTGAATCAATATGACACGAACTCAGACCAAGCTGCAGGTGTTGTGTTTTTCGTCAGTCCTGATTATCAATATGCCTTAGTGGCTGATATTAAAGATTTATATAAAAGAGAATGGATTTCATGGGGTGTGTATGGATATGACATTCCAAATCTTACGAATCAGACGGAAGTCAGGAAAGTTACTAATGATCAAGATGGATACAGCAACACTGCCATCATACGCATGACAGGCGATGCTTCTTCCTATCCTGCCGCATGGGCTGTTGATTTCGAAAACGGATGGTATCTACCTGCCATCGGCGAACTCAGACTGCTATATGCCTCTATTCACGAAATAAACAAAACTCTTTCTGCTATAGGCGGAACCGAAATGCCATCCAACACCAACGGCTCAGAACAACCGTTTAACTATTATTCATCCACCGAACTATCTGCTTACTATTTCTGTGTAGTAACTCAAACAGGAGAGATTCAAGGAAATGGTAAGATTGGTAACTTAGGAAGCATTCGCCAAATCCGCTCTGTAAAACTACCTGAGATGAAACGCCCTTCCGTAAAAATAGGGGACATAGTTCAAAATGAATACGGAGAAAAAGGTATGGCCTTTCACTTAAACGACGATGGACGTTCTGGTTTGATGTTGAATCTGACGGAAGACACATTCTATTACCAATTTTCTCCAGACACATTTGACACTCCTGAATGGAAAGACCATTCAATATCTAGCCTTTATTTTATGGAACTCGCAGCTCATGAAGATTGGGACGGAGAAGCCAATACAGAAATACTCAAAAAAAATGTTCCGCAAGACGAAACCTATGCTATCTGTCATGTAGATACCGATAAAGGTTGGTTTATACCATCAGCAGGACAACTTGATGAAATATACTCTTTGTTGTTCATCTTAGATTCTGCCTTGGTTAAACATAATGCCCAGACCATGTTCTATGATCACTATTGGAGCAGCACAAAAAATACTTCAACTACAGTATGGTCATACGATATGGCTTTCGGCAATCCAGATGTAACACTCAAGAATGAATGGAAAGCTTTGCGAACAATTTCTAAATTCACCTATTGTGAACCTTATGCAGAGGTAACCGACTCTTCTATATCATTTCAATGGAACACAGGAGAGTCCACTCCTTATTTGGAAATATACCCCAAAGAGTCAAGCACCTACACCGTTACGGCTTATTCAAAAGAAGGTTGTTCCTCTTCTGCTTCGAAATCTCTGATTGTCAACCAACAACAAGACAACATTGATATATTTGACACCATCTGCTTTGGCGAAAGATATGTGACCGATTTCTTCGACGTAAACGAAAGTGGAGTTTACACCCACACAATAGAAAACGACAAATGCAATCAAACCATCACATTGCATTTGACTGTAAATGAAAAACAAAACGAGACATATCTCGAAGACCAAACCTGCCAAGGCAACAATTATCGACAAAACGGATTCAATATCACAGCCAATATTCCCGGCACAAGGATAGATACTCTCTTCTTAACGAATAAAACAGGCTGCGACAGCCTCATTATCCTTCATTTGAATGTCTTACCTATGAGACATGACACAATCTATGACAGAATCTGTCAGAACGAATCCTACTTCCAAAAAGGATATGCTATCGCTGCTTATCAACCAGTAGGATGGCATTATTACGATATAAAGACTTCAGATGAAAAAGGTTGTGATATCATCCAAACTTTAGCACTAAAGGTCGATTCTATTTACCAATTATCCCTGATTGATTCAACCTGTATGTATGAAAAATATACTAAGAATGGATTTGACATCACACCAGATCAAGAGGGATATAACCATTTTTATCAAACGCTTCACTCTCTATCAGGATGCGACAGCACAATTGCGTTGAACCTGAAAGTATTTAGCACAGATGAGACACAATTCATTGATACAATCGTTGTCGGAGACAGTTATGAAAGCAAAGATTTCTCATTGCCTGCTCAATACACCATAGGATGGCAAACTCATGAAAAACATCTCACAAACCATACAGGATGTGACAGTTTATTAATATTGAATCTTTATGTACAGAATGACGAAGATATTGTCAAAATTCCGTCCTCCTTTACTCCAAATGATCAGAATGGAATAAATGACATCTTTATGGAAGGATATGAGATCTTCATTTATGACAGATATGGCCTACTGGTATGTCACTCCAACAATGGATGGGATGGTCAATACAGAGGCGCTCCTGCAGACCCTGGTGTGTACATCTATACTCTTATATTCAAAAGTGGAAAAGAGAAGCACGGTACCGTTGAAATCATAGCAGAATAGCCAATAAAATAATAGGCAGAGCATATCACCCTGCCTATCCATAATTATCTTTTTGATGTTCCTACACGTTGCCGTTAGGACAACCTCTCAACGCTTAATTATTTACCCCTCCGCACACAATCTTCTTTGCTTCTTCATCAAAATCAATTTTTATGGTATCGCCCTCATTGACACTATTTGCTAACAAGACCTCTGCCACCTCATCTTCCACATATTTTTGAATAGCTCTTTTTAACGGACGTGCACCATACTGTATATCATATCCTTGTTCTGCAATATAATCTTTTGCCTTATCCGTTAAAGTTAGATGATAACCCATCTTTTCGATTCGGTCATACACATCCTTCAACTCCAAATCGATAATCTTAAAGATGGACTCCTTCTGTAATTGATCGAACATAATGATATCGTCAATACGATTCAGAAATTCTGGCGAGAATGTTTTATTTAATGCTTTTTGAATTACACTATGTGCGAACTCCTTATCCTGTAGATTAACGCCCATTGAGAATCCAACACCTTTTCCAAATTCCTTCAGCTGACGAGTACCTACGTTAGATGTCATGATAATGATTGTATTCTTAAAATCCACCTGACGACCTAAACTATCTGTCAGACGTCCCTCGTCAAGTACCTGCAACAAGAGATTAAACACATCTGCATGCGCTTTTTCTATCTCATCCAACAAAATAATAGAGTAGGGCTTACGTCTTACTTTCTCGGTCAACTGTCCGCCCTCTTCATATCCCACATATCCTGGAGGTGCTCCGATCAATCTAGAAACAGAGAATTTCTCCATATATTCACTCATATCTATACGAATAAGCGCATCTACAGAGTTAAACATCTCCTTCGCAAGTTTTTTTGCCAAATAGGTCTTTCCAACACCTGTTGGACCGACAAAGATAAAGGACCCAATTGGTCTATTAGGATCTTTCAATCCGATACGACTTCTCTGAATGGATTTAACAATTTTGGCAACAGCATCATCCTGTCCAATCACTTTTCCCATAAGTATTTCACTCATGTGACGAAGTTTCTCACTCTCTTCCTGGGCTATATTTTGAATTGGCACACCGGACATCATTGACACAACATTTCTCACTTGTTCCTCATCAACAATCAAACGTTCACTCTTCAATGAATTCTGCCAATCCTTTTTAGCTTCTTCGATTTTTTGAAGATAATCTTTTTCTTGATCTCGATAGTTTGCAGCCAATTCGAAATCTTGATCGGTCACTGCCTTTTCCTTCAACGCCTTCAATTCATCTCGTTTCGTCTCTAACTCTGTAATGATATTAGGCATTTCAACATTAGCGATATGAGTACGTGCACCTGACTCATCCAAAGCATCTATTGCTTTATCAGGGAAAGCACGATCGGTGATATATCGATCAGTATATTTAACACAAGCCTTTAGTGCCTCGTCTGTATAACTAACGAAATGATGATCTTCGTATTTACACTTGATATTACATAGTATCTGTAAAGTCTCCTCACTCGTAGTAGGCTCTACCAAAACCTTTTGAAAACGACGTTCCAGTGCACCATCTTTTTCTACATGTTCACGATACTCATTCAACGTTGTTGCTCCAATACATTGTATATCACCTCGTGCTAACGCAGGCTTCAAAATATTGGCAGCATCCAATGAGCCTGGTGAAGATCCTGCGCCAACAATCGTATGTATCTCATCCACAAAAAGAATAACATCTTTATTCTTTTTCAATTCATTTATAATCGATTTTATACGCTCTTCAAACTGTCCTCTGTACTTGGTTCCTGCAACTACCGATGCCATATCCAACGAGATGATCTTCTTATCAAACAACACATGTGAAACCTTCTTTTCCACAATCCGTTGTGCCAGTCCTTCTACTATGGCCGATTTTCCAACTCCTGGCTCTCCAATCAGCACTGGATTATTTTTCTTCCTTCTGCTCAAAATCTGAGAAACTCTTTCTATCTCCTTTTCTCGTCCCACTACAGGATCTAATAATCCATTTTCAGCCGCCTTGGTTAAATTTGTTCCAAAACTGTCCAATACAGGGGTTGCAGAACCTACCTGACTCTCATGCGCTGTGTTTGAAGTAGAAAAATTTGATGACGAATTATCATCCGCCTTGTTCTCACTCTCGTCCACAAATATGTTTTTTACACTTGATGTGCCAAAATTCTTAGACAACAGATAATTCTGAATGCTTTTATAAGTCACATTCTCGCTTAAAAGAACCTGCGCTGCCACATTGGAATTATCCTTCATAATCGCTAACAATAAATGTTCCGTCTCCTGCGTCTGACTTTTATATAACCGAGCTTCCAATGTCATCAACTTCAATATCTTTTCTGCTGACTTAACCAATGGAATCTCATTGGAACCGGAAACATTCATGTCGGTACGAAGTCTATCGTCCAATGTATCTTTTATATATTTGAGATCAACCTGCAAATGCTTCAATATATCCATAGCCATTCCTTCTCCACCTCGTAATATTCCAAGTAGAAGGTGTTCAGGTCCTATGAAATTATTCCCTAATCGAATGGCTTCGTCTCGGCTGAACATCAATACCTCTTTTACTCCTTGTGAATAGCTCGTCGTATCCATAATTTATATTGAGTTGTTTTTATTATTCAAAATCTATGTATCGCAAAATAAATTTTTATGCAAATATACAATATTCTTCTGCCTTAAATACGTTTGTTCATTCTTTGTTATTAACATGTTAATAACTTATTTTAATCCTTATTATATGGTGAACATGACAATTTTAAGAAAACAATCCATTCTACTACAAATTAGCTACATTTATCAATTATGATGAGGAAGCCCATTCCTAAATATAAGAAAAATTAATAAGATTCCAACCAGCAGTACAACCGCTATAGTTAAAACAGCAAATACTAATGCTTTTAAAATCGAGAAAAATAAGGACCAGAACAGTATCAAAACGAATAGGGCAAGTAAGATAATCTTATACTTTTTAGCGAAACTCAAAAGAGACGTCAACAAGCTACCTTTATAGGCATCTCTGTGGATGGACACACCTTTCAAGCCCTTCGGACGATGCAATTGGTCACACCCTTTGAATGCCCATTCCTCAATGCTTTTCAACGAGGAAGGGTAGGTGACAGAACGCAGTGATTTACAATCTTCAAAAGCGTAACATCGGATAATCTCCACGCCTTCAGATATCGTGACTTCTTCTATATTGGATTCCTTAAAAGTACATTCTCCTATTTCTTTTAATGAAGATGGAATTACAATGCATTTTAGATTTTTACATTTCGAAACAATGCTCGAATCTATAGATGTAACACCTTCTGGAATTTTCAGATCTCTTAGTGAACTACACCCTATAAACATGCAATTATTAATCTTTTGAACACTTGCGGGCCATGAGAACGCTTGCAGATTTTCGCAATCTCTGAAACACCCTTCTCCAATTTCTTCCAAACCAGATGAAAAGCAAACACTTTTTAGATTCCCGCATGAGCTAAATGCCAGTTCACCGATTCTTTTTAACTTTTTTGGAAAGGCAATGCTCTCAATACTACTACAATAACAAAATGCATGATTACCAATCACTTGTAGCTGTTCTGGAAAAACAATCTCTTCCAACTCACCACAATAATTAAAAGCATTATCTTCAATTACTTCGAGACTATCAGGCAATACCACTTCCCGTAAATTCTCACAAGAGAGAAAAGCAGCAGCACCAATGACATTCACACCCTCAGGAATAATCACCACTTCAATATCCGTACGATCTCTGTATTTATCCTCATCCACGATGATACACTCCTTCTGTCCATCGTAGTAACTCTCCCGAAAGGCATTTCGAACCTTTGCCGTGACAGCACGTTTTATCTGTGCTGATTTATTTACCTTAAAATAACGTGAGTTCGATGAAATTTAACTAATTGGTTATTTGGTAATTAGCAATAAAAGTTGTATCATTTATAATGACAAAAAAAACAAAAAACACAAACTTTTATTGCATGTTTACCGAAGACAACGTTACAGAAATTTATTGTTTGGCAGACGATTTCTGCAAATATTTTGATTCAATAGTTGAAAAATATGCTATTGATACGACAAAGACAAAGAAACGTAAGTACCACAGAGACAATCGTTTATCAAAGG
>Ga0247610_10001363_pt1 | contig 30522 bp, 29 predicted proteins | sample 174DNAGHGhighgp2_FD_193483 | JGI IMG/M metagenome (GOLD analysis project Ga0247610, IMG submission 193483) | Sheep rumen microbial communities from Palmerston North, Manawatu-Wanganui, New Zealand - 1742 DNA GHGhigh gp2 | ecosystem: Host-associated > Mammals > Digestive system > Stomach > Rumen...
AAAAAGAATTCAATAAGCATCCAATTGAATCTTATGAAGCTGTTAAAACATTCAAGAAAGAAACAGATAAAGATATTGATGCTGATGAAGAATCACCAAATTATGAATAAAACTCAAGAATTACTCTTGAGTTTTTTTAGTTCTAACTAATGATTTACCTTTTTCTTCAAATTTAGATAAATATGAATTAATTATATCTAATTCATCATTAATTGTACTTATTTGATTTTTATCATATGTTATATCATTTTCATATTCTTTTCTAGTTACATAATCATATTTACAATCTTCGATTGCATCTTGAGTATCACTTATATCATCTTCATACCAAGTTCTTTTTTTAATTAAATCATCTCTTAATTTTAATAATTCATATTGATTCATTTCTTCATATTGTTTTTCCATAAAATATCACCTAAGTGATATTATAACAAAAGAAAAGATTAAATAGAATTATTTTCTACTTAATCTGTATCTTTCATTTGGATCTAGAATAGCTTTTCTTATTCTAATATCATCTGGAGTAACTTCTACATATTCATCATCTGAGATAAATTCTAATGCTTCTTCTAAAGTAAATGTTCTAGGAGGAACTAAAGCAATAGCATCATCGGCTGACTTAGATCTTGTATTACTCATTTCTTTATTTTTACATGGGTTAACATTTAAATCGTTATCTCTGTTGTGGATACCAACAACCATACCTACATATACATCAACTGCAGGTCCAACAATTAATTGTCCACGATCTTGTAAGTTGTATAAAGAATATCCTAAAGTCTTACCTGTTTCCATTGAAACTAAAGCTCCATTTTTTCTTGAAGCAATTTCACCAGCATATGGTTTATAAGTATCAAATGCTCTTACCATTACTCCTTCACCTTTAGTATTAGTTATAAATGCAGATCTATAACCAATTAATCCTCTAGTTGGTGCTGAGAATGTTAAATGAGTATAGTTATCATCAGATGTAGTCATTGATTGAAGCACACCTTTTCTTTCTTGAATATCAGAAATAATTGTTGATGCATAGTCATTTGGAACATTGATAATAACATTTTCAAATGGTTCAGATTTAACTCCATCAATTTCTTCAATTAATACTTGAGGTTTAGATACACATAATTCGTATCCTTCTCTTCTCATATTTTCAAGTAAGATTGATAAGTGTAATTCTCCACGACCAGATACTTTGTATCCATCTGATCCTGGTAATTCTTCAACTTCAAGTCCTACGTTAGTTTCTAATTCTTTAAATAATCTTTCTCTAATATGTCTACTAGTTAAGAATTTACCTGATTTACCAACGAATGGACCTGAATTAACTAAGAAGTTCATTGATAATGTTGGTTTTTCAATAGCGATTGGAGGAAGTGGATCTGGTTTACCTTGATTACAAATTGTATCGCCAATTGTTATATCAGAACATCCAGCTACAGTAACTATATCTCCATAGAATGCTTCATTCTTTTCTACTCTCTTTAATCCTTCATTAACAAATAACTTAGTAACTTTAAATGAAGCTTGAGTTCCATCATTTTTACATAATGTAACTAATTCACCTGATTTAATTTTACCCTTAGTTATTCTACCAATTCCAAGTCTACCTATATATTCATCATATGCAAGTGAACTAACTTGTAATTGTAAGTTATCTGATTCACTTCCTTCATATGGTTTAACTTGTTTTAATACTGTATCTAATAAAGGTTGAATTGATTTATTTGAAATATCATTAGGATCTAATGTCGCAATACCTTCTCTAGCAATACCATATACAATTGGGAAATCTAATTGTTCGTCAGTAGCATTTAAATCAACAAATAAGTCAAATGTTTCATTAACAACTTCTTCAATTCTAGCATCTTTCTTATCAATTTTATTAATGAATAGAATTGGTCTTAAGTTTTGTTCTAATGCTTTTGATAAAACGAATCTAGTTTGAGGCATTGGACCTTCATGAGCATCAACAATTAAGATAACTGTATCTACAGTTCTAATAATTCTTTCTACTTCTGATGAGAAGTCTGCGTGTCCTGGAGTATCAACTATATTAATTTTATAATCATTGTATCTAATAGCACAGTTCTTAGAATAGATTGTAATGCCTCTTTCTCTTTCAATTTGATCAGAGTCCATTACTTGATCTACTATTTCTTCATGCTCTGAAAATACACCGTTTTGTTGAAGTAATGCATCTACTAAAGTACTCTTACCAGCATCAACGTGCGCAACCACAGCTATATTTATGATTTTATCCATAAATTTCACTTCCTTCTTTTAACAACTATAAAATCTTACAACAAAATTAGTTTTTTTGCAAGAAAAACATATATCCCTATGTAAACTAGATTTTATTTGATATAATTTAAACTAGGTGATTATGATGAAAAAAGTCAAAGAAATACTAAAAAAGATGTGGAATAATAAGCTTTATTGGGGTACTTTTTTAGTAGCAACTATTATCATTAATATATTATATATATTTAATGGAGTTACACCATATGGAGATAAATCACTTTTATGTATAGACTTTTATCATCAATATGGTCCAATGTTAGGTGAACTATTTGATAGAGTTAGAGGAGGCTCTAACTTAATGTATTCATTTTCTATGGGATTAGGACTTCCATTTTATAGAAACTTTTTAAATTATTTATCAAGTCCATTTAATATAATAATGTTCTTATTTAATAAGAAAGGATTATTAACATCATATAGTTTTATAATAGGAGCTAAAGCAGTATTTGCATCTGTATCATTTGTATATTTCTTAGCTAAGAAATTTGATAGAAAAGATTTAATATTAATGCCTTTAGGTATTTTATATGGATTCAGTGCTTATTATTCATCTTATTACTGGAATATCATGTGGTTAGATGGAATGGTATTCCTACCACTTATTACATTAGGAATAGAATATTTAGTTAAAGATGGAAAATGGAAATTCTATACTATATTCTTAAGTTTAATGTTAGTATCTAACTATTTTATAGGTTATATGATATGTATATTTTCGGTAGTATATTTTGCTTTATATTCTATATATGAATTTAAATTTAAGAAAAAAGAAATAAAAGATTCATTTAAGAAACTAGGAAAAAATATAATTAAATTTGGTATAGCTTCTTTATTTGCCGGTTTCTTAGGTGCAGGATTATTACTACCTATGTTTACTTCTATTTCATCAATATCAGCAACAGGTGGTTCATGGCCAACCAGTCAATACTACGATTTTAAATTAGTGGATTTTCTTATGGGTCATTTCTCAGGTGTTAAAACAACAACATTTGCTTCTGATACAATCACAAATCCAAACATATCATGCGGTATTTTATCAATTGGAGCATTCCTTTTGTTTATATTTAATATAGAAATACCTTTTAAGAAAAAAATAGTTTATCTATTATTATTGGGTTTCTTTATATTAGCATTCTTTAATTGCAAATTAGATTACATAATTCAAGCATTCCATGTTCCTAATGATTTACCTTATAGATATTCATTTATATATTCATTTGTATTATTAATAATAAGTGCCTATGCAATTCTCAATGTTAGAAAACTACCATATCCATTTGTTGTTGTATGTTATATATTTTTGATGGTTATTACTTTTGCTACTAAAGCACTTAATTGGAACGATATAACTGATAATATGATATATATAAATATGATTTTGTTAACTTTATATTTTATATTCTATTCAGGTGTATACTTTATATATGATTTAAAGAATATATTTTATGTAGCATTAATTATAGTTGCTGCGTTAGATGTAATAGTTTCGATTAATACTAATTGGAATATAACTCAAGTAAAATCTGTTTTCTATGAAGACTATAAAGCTACAACAAAACTATTAAAAGAAGTAAAAGAACAAGATGATGAATTATTCTATAGAATAGAAAACACTAATATGATGACATTAAATGATCCAAGTTGGTATGGATACTACGGCATGACAACTTTCTCATCAATGGCTTATGAATCAATGGCTAAACTACAACGCAATCTAGGACAACCTGGTAATCAAATCAATTCATATTACTATGCACAAACAACACCTATATATGACTTAATGTTTGATATGAAATACTTTATAGGTGACCCAATAGATGAAACAAGATATGCTAAATTAATCGAACATGAAGAAACAGCTAATGTATTTAAAGATAATATAGGATTAGCATTTGGAGTAAAAAAAGATATTTTAAAATGGGATTATCAAACAGCAGATCCTTTCTACAATGAAAATGATTTTATGAAGAATGCTACAGGTATTGAAAATGTTTTAAAACAAGCAGAAATAATTAAAACCGAAGAAGTGGCTAAAAATGATTCTATTACTTTAATGAAATATTCAATTAAAAATCCACATGATAATATGTACTTCTATACAACTAGTTACAATATAGATTTCTTCTATATAGGTGAAACCGTATATTTTAAAGAAAACAACTATGTTGATATATTAAGTGAAAACGACTTATATTACAGTTACACTGATGACTATAAAGAAGAAAAAATAATAGGAATTATATCAGATGATGATGTTATAGAATTATATGTTGGTTATAGCAGTTATATAAACGATTCATTTAATCTTTATTATATAGATTCAAATAATTGGAATTTAGCAATTGATTACCTAAAAGATTATAAATTTAATATAACTGATTTTAAAGAAGATAATATAAAAGGATATATAGAATTAGATTCTAATATGTATGTATATACATCTATACCATACGATGAAGGATGGCATGTATATATTGATGGAAAAGAAGTAATTACTGAAAGTTTAGGAGATGCTTTACTTACTTTTAGAGGAAAAGCAGGAAAACATAACATCGAATTTAAATATAGAGCTAAACATATGTTATCAGGTTTCTTAATAAGTATATTAACTGGTGCTATCATGATATTAGATTATAAATATCACGATATAATCATCTCTTCTATTAAAATTAAACTTCCAAAGAAAAAGAAAATAAAAAAAACTTTATTGAAAAATAAAAAGAAGTAAAATATAATTAAAGTAGAAAGGAGTCTTTAAAAATGAATTATGAATTCACAACTACAACATCAAATCCTGCTGATGTCATGGCAATCTTAGCTCCAATGATGGGTGCTATCATTGTTGGTGCTATCATCGGATATATTATTGCTGTTATACCTATGTGGAAACAATTTACAAAAGCTGGTGAAGCTGGTTGGAAAGCATTAATTCCTATTTATAATACTTACACAGCATTTAAGTTATTCTATAAAACTAAAATGTTCTGGGCAATGTTAATAGCTGAATTTGTTGCTGGTTTCTTAACAGGATTAGTTCCTGTACTAGGTGGAATCGTTTCATTTGGTGTAGGTATATTTACATTTATAGTATTAATACTATTCTACATTAGAAAAGCTAAATCATTTGGACATTCAGGCGGATTCGCTGTTGGTTTAATTTTATTAAGCATTATCTTTGAATACATTTTAGCATTCGATGGAAGTGTTTATAAAAAAATTGAAGATTAATTTATAAAGCAATAAAAAAAGAGGCAAAAACCTCTTTTATTAATTTTAAGTGGAAAGGAAAATAAATTAATGAATGATTATATTTCGACTATAAATTCAACTCCAAACAGTGTAATGACAATAATAGCAACAATGTATGGAACCCTTTTAGCCATTTCTATTGTTGTTTATATTATATCAGTTATTGCTAAATGGAAACAATTCACTAAAGCTGGTGAGGCCGGTTGGAAAGCACTAATTCCTATTTATAATACATATATGGAATTTAAACTATACTATAATACAAATATGTTTTGGATTGTTTTAATAACAAGTATAGTATACTTTGTATCAATTAAATTAGTACCAACTATTGGAGCTATTGTTGGTATATTTTATCTTATAATTTCATTTATTGCTGCAATAAAGTTAATTGCAAGAAAAGCAAGATCATTCGGTCATGGCGTGGGATTTGCAATAGGATTATTTGTTTTCGGTGTAATTTTTGAATGTATTTTAGCATTTGATAAAAGCGTATATACTAAACTTGAAAATTAATTACATTTTTTAGTTTATAAAAAAGAGGATTTAATTAATCCTCTTTTTCATTTTCTTCTTCTATAAATAATTTTTTGATATTTTTCTTTGGCATTAAAATAGTTATATTTCTAGAATTTCTAATTGTATATTCTTTAGTTCTAATTTCTAATTTTTCACCATCAATGCACCATGCTTTCTTTTGATGATGTTTGAACTTAGCAACTACCTTACTAGCTCTAAAGAATTGAATACCACCAATAGATTCTGCATTAAACATTAATAACTTAGACATAGCTCTAATAATATCTAGTCTTTTTGTATAAGTACAAAGTAATACTTCTACTTTATTATCATTTAATTTAACATCTTTAAAGAAGTTATTCATACCGGCTATTCTTGTTGCACTTGCTACCATGATAAGTGAATATTTACCTGTATATTTTTTACCATCTATTTCAAAATCAACTTCATATGATTTAGTATCTTTAAAGAAATCTTTAATACCATTCCAAACATATGCAGCATGACCATATTTTTTCTTCTCTGCTCTTGGTGTTTCATATGGTATGTTTAAGAATTTACCAAATCCTGCAACATATACAAATGGTCTATCATTAATTAATGGAATATCTATTTTCTTGATTTCACCAGATAAACATAGTTCAATGTTTTTCTTTATATCTTTACCATATCCAAACATAACTCCAACATCGTTTGTTGTACCAACTGGAATATGTGCTAAAACAAGTTTTTGTTTACGAAGTATATTTCCATATACTACTTCATTAAATGTTCCATCTCCACCCATAGACATGACTAGATCAACATAACCTAGATGACTAACTATTTCCTTAGCGTGTCCATGATATTGAGTCCCGATAAAAGTAACACGATAACCGTGTTTTTCAATGATTTTTTTGTATTCTCCTAAATTCCTTTTCTTTAGTACATGGCCAGAATTAGGATTGTAAATTACAACAGCTGTCTTCATAGTTATCGCCTCTACTTAATTAGTATAGGTTTTAATACTTTGTTAGTCAATTTAATCTAGTATATAAAAAAGAAATAATTTATAATTAAATCAGGGGGATGATAGAGATGATTGATCAAGAATATAAAAAAAGAATTATAGAAATATTGAAAAATAATAAAAAAGAAACACTATTCAATAAAAAAGGTAAAACATATACTACATTAATTGAAATAATATATGATGAATTAAATAACTTTGATTATACAATAGAATCTGATATTACATACTTAAATGATGCTTGGGATGTTGTTGTTGAAATTCTTAGTCACAACCCAAGTATGCAAATAAGTGAATTTAATGAATTAAAAAATATACATGCACTCATGGTTAAATTAATTCATTCTAAACCGGAAGAATTTGATTCTACTGCAAGGGATAAATATAATCAACTTAAAATTATATTATCTGAATACGAAAATGATATGTTGAGATTATCTTTTGAAAATCCAGTTGATTATAATCCTACTCACGAAGAATTCATTGAATATATAATATTTAAACAAAAATCAATGAACTATGTTAAAAATGCATGTGAATCATTTCCGCATATTATAAATCAAATAGATAAATCAGGTGTTCCACTTATTTATAAAGTTGTCGATAAATATATAGAATCATTAGATGCTTATTTATCTAATACAAATTTAGGACCATTAGATGATTTGATTTACTATGATAAAGTATTAACATTAATGATGGGAACAGAAACATTATCTATAACAGATTACGATAGAATAGCTATGTTAAAAAAGATATCAAGATTTATAAAAAAGAAAAACTATAAATCAAATATATTAAAGGAAAAATTATCGTTTTTCACAAATATATTAATAAATAACATAAATGGAATACCAAATAGTAAATCATTAGATCATTTATCATATAAATATGAAGTTCATGATCATTTTAAAGCAAGTCATGATTTAGAAGCCCAAAGTATATATATAAAGAAATCTAATATAGATGAAACAGTCAAGACTCCTAAAATATACACTTTTGATGGAGAAAACGCATGTGAAATAGATGATGGCTTATCGTTATCCTTAGAAGAAGGAGTATATCACTTTGGTGTTCATATAGCTGATCCTACATTCTATATTCCTACAAGTTCAATTTTATTTGATGAAGCAACTAAAAGAACTAGAACTTTATATCTAGGTGATTCAGCTATTCCTATGTTTCCATCAATTTTATCAACTAAAATCATGGGATTAAATGAAGGACAAAACACATATATGATGTCTTATTACTTTGATATAGATGCTAAAACAGGAGAACTGATTAATTTCAAAATAGTAAATGAATTAGGAAGAATAACAAAAAACCTTACATATGACTATTTTGATGAAATATATAAATCAGGTATTGAAGATGATGAATTTTTAGAATATATAAATAATTTAGTTAATCTATCAACTATATTAAAAAGAACATATGACGAAGAAAGAATTTACCGTGAATTTCATGGAGATATGGCTAAGAAAACAAGTACAGGTGTAGTTGAATCCGCAATGATTTATACAAATCAAAATGTAGCTAAATACTTCTCTGATAATAACTTACCTTTCATGTATAGATGTCATAAAATAAATGAAAAAGAAAAAGAAAAACTTACAGATCTTCAAGAAAGATTAAAACTAAATGGAAATGAAAAAAACGCTATTAGAGATTTAGAAATGATTAAAAATATTTATCCACGTGCTTATTACTCAGGAATAAATGTAGGTCATGATGGATTGGGTATAAGATATTATTCACATTCTACATCTCCTCTTAGAAGATTATCAGATAATATAGTTAATTTATGTATAAAGAAATTTTATTTAAGTAATTATACACAAGACGATATAAAGAAATATAAGAAAATGATACAAAACATGGCAAATAAAATAAACTCTAAAAGAAGAAGTTTAGATGACTATGAAATTGAATATGCAAAAATAAAAGGAATTAGATTAAACTAATTCCTATTTTTTTACTGTTTCAATAACATCGTAATATTTATTCTTTTCTATTTTAGAATAAGCATTATCAAGTGCTTTTGTAATTTCAGCAGGTGTTGATGATTCAGAGAATCCTGTAATTGTTTCATCTCCAATAACTATAAATGGAACTCCTCCAGCATCTGCATCTAGGTATTTACCTACTTTATTCATTAATTTCGAATTATCTTGATTTTTCCATACTTCATATTTAACTATTTTATATGATTTTTTATATTTAAAATCTTTTATCCAATCAAGTAAATCAGCACAATGAGGACATCCATCTCCATGGAATATGTATATAGTTGGTTCAGATACCTTCTTATATTCAGGTTTGTTTTCTAGATATGAAGTATCTTCATCTGTATCTTCATCCTCATCAACTGTAGTCCCGCCATATGGTTTGTATTCTAAAGCTCTTTTATCTTTAATATTATAGTATCTTGTAGACTCATCACAGTCTTTATAAGACATACATAAATAGTCTTTTCCTATATATATTACAGAAGATATTAAATCTTCACCTTCTTTATATTCAACAACAATCTTATTATCAACTAAAAAATATTTACCTTCTAATCGTGTATCTTCTTCTAACTTATTATCTTTATATACTCCATATTCAAATTTATTACCTCTATTAAATTTAAATGAAACCTTATATTTTTCCTTTGAATAAGTATATGAATATGCCCATTCTTGTCCTCTTATTTTACCCCTTTTACCATTTAAACTAAAAACAAAGAATAGTAATACGCTTGTTTCACATAATAAAACAATAGCAATAATTATGTTAATTATTTTATTTATATTTAAACGTTTCTTTTCTTTATTTGTTTTTTCTTTTTTCTTCTTTTCCATTTTCCCACTTCCTATATTAATTATAGCATATAAAAAAAGTAGTTAACTACTTTTTTCTCATTAAAACTTTAGGTTTGTTTTCTATATGTTTATTTATATAAGCATAATTGAATGAATTATTATATGATCTTTCTTTTCTAATTTCATCTAATACGATATTAATTTCCTCATCTTTAATATTCATACACGGATAAATTAAATATTTTTTATCTTTTGATTCTTCTTCTGAATACTTTTCAAAAGAAAATCTATTACTAGGATTTTCATTTTTAAAACTTATAAGATCAAAATCTATACTATTATCACCAAATAATAAAGCTATATTTCTACCATCACTGTTACCAAAAACAATATTTGATGATAAATTAGAGAACTTCATTACTTCACTATAAGTATATGATAAAGGTAATATTTTTTCCTTTCTAACATATAAACATCTTATTGCCATCATATTAGTTTGAATATCCTTTTGTATTTTATTAAATACCATATCTAAAGTAATTATTTTAATTTTATCTAAATCTGATGATGCATTATTAAAAGCTTTTTGTTCATCTTGACTCATTGGAGTTAAAGCATTCTTAAACTCAGCATCTAAATATATACTTTCCATACAATTTTTTCTTAAACCAAAAGCAACCAACATATTTATACATGGAATAAAATAAGTAAATTTAGATAAAAAACCATTGTTAACATTTTTATCAAAAGGCCATTCTCCTTGTTCATTTAATATGTTTTCATTTAATTTATAACCCATTTCTCCTAGATTAATAATAGATTTAATAATATTTGAAGTATAAATATGTCTTGTTATTGGAACAGTAATCAAGATACCAGATACATATAATAATAAGAACATAAGGCATTCCCCTTTTCATGATTTTTTATTATAACAACGTACTTTTTATAAGTCAAAGAAAAACTCGAGTTATCTCGAGTTACCTTCATATTGGAGGCGCCTACAGGATTTGAACCTGCGATCGGGGAGTTGCAGTCCCATGCCTTACCACTTGGCTAAAGCGCCATCACATATAAGTGATTATACACTAAAGCATTTTATTTTTCAATGTTTTTTATAATCACTTATATAGTTTTTTTCTATGATTCTTGAGGTTTAGTTGTTTCTTCTTGTTCTTTTTCGTCTTCTTTATGTATTCTTTCAACATTTGTTATTTTTAAATCATCATATGTTTTTTGTTTTCCATTTTCTATTAGTTTTACTTCTGGAGAACCTTTTATAGATATTTTTGCTTTCTGATCTCTTAAATTAATATATAAATTAATAATATTTGATTTAGTAATATCTCTGTTTACTTCTATTATCATTTTTCCATTAACTAAATGTTCTGATGCTATTTTTACTTTTTCCTTAATAAATTTATTTGTAGTACTATATTCTATCTCAAATAAGTTTTCTATTATCTTTTGAGTATTATTAAATTTATGATATATATTAGCTTTATCATCAATGCTAGAAGTATAATCAATTATCATTAATGTAGATATATTTGTATATTGAGGTTTTATTATTTGAGATAATGTTCTACAATCATCAACACTTTTACATGAAACATAATTGTATTTATATGTATCCATTAATTCAACGTTAGTTATATTAAATTCTAATTTATTTAAATTAACTACATTGCTTTCTATTTTATCCCCTACTTTATATATTTTTTCAGGTATTTCTTGGTCTAGATTAATAGGTTTAATACTAAACCTTTTATAAATAGGTGCAAACTTTTTATTAACATTATAGCCACTATAGATTTTTAAAATAAAATTATTTACTCTAGCATTTTGAGGAATTTCAAATACAAAAGTCCTAAATACCATATCGTTAGCAGCAATATAATTATTTTTTTCGTATGGTACACCTAAATCAAAAAATCTATTATTATATGTAACTGTTGGATAATAATTAATATTGTTGTCTGATATTGATAGTCTATCTAAATCAATTATCTTATCCATATATGTACCATTTCTTAATCCTAATTCAACAACAACAAATTTAGATCCTTTTTTTATTGTATTACCATTATAATCCCTAGTTGTAACATATGTTTTAGATACTGAATAACTTACACCTTCAACCATACTTACAACATTTATAGCATTTGCTTTTAAGTTATCTCTATAATAATTAATTCCAGCACCTGCCAATATAATTACACTTAAGAATATAAGCATTGAAAATATAAATGTATGTTCCAAGATATAATATTTCATTTCTCTTATAAATCTTCTGAAAAATCTTGCGTATTTATATGTATTATTAGATAAAGTTAATTCTATTTCTTCTGAGTCTTCTTCAGATAATTCTAATCCTTTGATATCTTGATTAAAATTAAATTGACTTATATTTAAACCTAATCCTCTTAATAAGAATATTACAAATAAAGGATAACATGGAGCTTCAATGATAAAACTAATATCTTTAAGAAGACTTATCTTATCAAGTTCCATCGCATTATCAACTAAAAATTTTAATTTACTATTTAAATAAGCAAAACCAACAATAAGAATAACCATATATAATACGGTTCCAATATAAATTAATGTTTTTTTCTTTTTACTCTTCAATAGCATATGTACAAGCAATGCTAAACCTAATATTAAAAATATAAATAAATTAATTGAATTATTAATGTATCCAGCAGCACCTGTATATATAGTTGTATTAGTAGTAACCATTCTTACGAATAGTCCATGAATTGAGTTAATAGAGAAATATACAAATGCAAGTAAACCTAATAGAATTAAATGAATTAATTTAAAATGCTTAATCATAAACGCATAAGGTTTTCTTATTATCATTCTATCACTCCATTCTATTATAAATTATAACATAAAAAAAGAAAAAAATATTTATACATTTAATTAATATACAAATATTTTATTCTTATAATTAAAGTTCCATTCAAAATAATTTAATAATAATTCTTCACCTTTACCAAATGTATAAACATATAGTTTATCATCTGATAAATAATAAATATTATTCTCATCTCTACGGATTATATCAGTAATATTATTTTTACTTAATAAGATATTTATTTTCTTTTTATCGATAATTTTATTAGAAACATTTACATATAATAGATTATTATCTATATAATGATTAAATAGATAATCATACGTAAAAGATATATCTTGAAATTTTAATTTATTAATATCTATTTCAGTTAATCCCTTATCATAGATTACTCCATAATCATTGTTACTTACTTTAGATATTTTTGATTTTCCAACATCATATTTATATTCATTTGATTTAGTCCTATCAAATATATAAATAATGGAATCAAGTTCTCCTAAATAATACATATCAAAACTAATATCCTCTACTTCCATTTTTGATATCTTTTTAGTTATCATATTAAATACATAAAATTTATTAAATACTTTCTTTTGATCATAATCAGGAGAAATAATATAATTATCAACTTGATATGTTAAATTGTTATCGTATATTTCTTTTTTTAAGAAATTATATTTTTTTCCACTTAAAATATCAGTATAACCATATCCATTCCATATAAAATAATCATGTTTTTCATTATAAACTTTTATATTAGATTTAGTTTTATAATGTTTATATACTTTTTCTATTAAAGCATCTTTAGATAGTAAATTACCATCTTTATAACATAAACTCTTTTTATTCTTTGTTACAGTAACTGTTAAACAAATTCCATCATTTATTTTTTCTTCGTTTATGTCTTTTAATAACTTTTTCTTATTGCTATATTTTGTATTAAAAACAAATGGAAATATAATATTATCAGTAGTTATATTAAATATATATATATCTTCTTTTTTATTATATTTTTCTTTTATTTTATATCCATTTAATTCATATTTTATTTCATATTCTTTTTTAGTTTTAATATTTAATATAAATATGACTAATACAAATATAAACAATATTACAAATACATAGTTATTAAGTCTATTTATTTTCATTTTTCTTCTTTAAGTATTCTTTCTTTGCTGCATCCATGAATGATGTTATTTGAGTTTCTACTTCAGGTAAAGCATTTTTAGCTATATTTGAAATATTTACTTTTTCTTTAACAGTATCTATTGTTACAGTTCCCCAAATAATTCTTGATTTAATAGATAAATCATTATAAAGATCTGGAGTAATTGATATAAACTTATATCCAAATATTAATCCTTTTTGAGCAACTATTATTCTTTCAGTTGTTAACGCAACTATACCTGTATCAATTATATTAAGTGGAGAATCATTTAATTGACCACCAAATACAAATAATAATCTTTCAGCAGGATTTAAATGTTTATCAACAATCGAGCAGTGTTTTTTCGCTCTCCATATAACATTACCTTTAAATTTATGAGTAAATAAAGTAAGTCTCTTATACGTTTCATCTCTCATATTATCACCTATCCTTTAATTATTTTATATTCTTTTAATTTATCAACTACAGTGTTTGTTTCAACATAACCTTTAATACAATCAACAGTTTTACCATTTTTAGTAATTAATGTCATTGGTTTAGGGAATGTTTCATTTGTAGAAGTTGCTATATTATCTAATGTACATTTTGCTGGAATACTTAAATCTAATGATAATACTTTAGCATATTCTCCCGGATCATAAGTATCTCTATTAAAGTAGTAAATATCAGTTTTATAATCTTCTGCTATTTTATTTATAACAGGAAGATATAATTTACAATAATTACAACTATCATATCCAAATACTAATACAGTATAATTATTGCTCCTAACTAATTTAGCGATTGAAGATGCATCATCCGCGATTTTATATTTAATTTCACTTTGAGGTATCCTATTAAATAACTCTTTTTCAATAGTTGATTTTAGTATTTCAATATCATCATCTTTTTGAATAATTAACTTAGGAGTTGCATTTGCAAATAATACATATACATCAGTAGTATTTGTTGATAATTCTGCTTTACTTAACAAATTATTTAATTCCTTTAAAGACGCATCTGAATAATAAGTTTTAAAACCATATATTTCTTTAAAATTAGCAAACATCTTTTTAGATGACTCATCTACTTTTCCAAAGTAAATTGCGGAAAAATCACTATTTTCAATAGTGCTAGTTATTTCACCATAAGTTAAAAAGTTTTTATTAGTTTTTCCTTTTAATAAAAATAAAATTAATAATAATAAAATTATAACTACTCCAATAACTATATATTTTATCTTATCTTTCATATTACCACCTGATATTTCAATTATACTATAAGATTAGTTTATATTCATCAAAAAATAAAAAAACCAAAAGAAAACTATTTAGTTTTAACTTTTGATTTAGTTTTTTCTAAAAAATCTTTATAATTAGTGCAATATACTCCGTATAAATTATAGTTGCCACTTTCAGAGATAGTTGCATAATAAGGGACACCTAATACTAAATGAAATCCATTTGAAATAAATTCAGAAAAATCATTTAATAATTCTTCTTGAGGTTCCTTATTCTTTTTTATTGGATAATTACTAATAAACGCACCTAAAGCAGGATGGATAATCAAATCGTTTTCAAAATCCAATATAAATCCCAATTTATTTGCTCTTGTATTTAAAATATTTTTTATTTCAGGTGTTAAATTAGAGCAATCTATACCTCTATTACCTTTTTCTATAGTTTTAAACATAAAATCACCCTCTAAAAAAGTAAAATTATAATAACATATTCTTATTTTTTGTCAATTTTTTTCTTTATTTCATGTGATTTAATATGATTTCCTATAATTTCAGACACGTCTGATATAGATATAAACGCTGAATGTTCTTGGTTAAATACTATATTTCTTAATTCAGCTATTTCAATACGAGTTATAACACAATATAAAACTGCTTTTTTTCCACTTATAAAGCCATTACCTTGTAACATAGTACATGTTCTTCCTATTCTATCATAAATAATATTAGCCATTTCTTTGCCATCATCACATACAATCATAGCGGCTTTAGCTTGTTCCATGCCTTCATCTATTTTATCAATTACTTGAGATGAAATAAAATAAACAAGTAAAGAAAATAAGGCTCTATCTATACCTATAAAGAATGCGGATACACCAAATATTACAATATTACAATATAATATAAATTGACCAACAGATAATTTAGTTTTTTTACTTATAATTACACCTAAACATTCTGTTCCATCAAGGATACCACCATATCGTATAACTAATCCACATCCAATTCCTTGAAGGAAACTTCCATATACAGTTGCAAGTAATATATCGTTAGTTAATACAAAATTAATGTATCTAAATAATTCAAAGAATAATGAATAAACAATTAAACAAAATGCTGTTCTTAATAAAAATCTCCATCCTAAGTTTTTATATCCAATAATTACAAATGGAATATTAATAAGTATAACTATAATACTTAACTTCCAATTAGTAAGTATATTTATAACCATAGATATACCTGTTACACCACCATCAAGTATATGGTTAGGTATTAAAATTGATTCAATTCCAAATGCTGAGATTGCACATCCTAAAATTATCAATAAATATTCAAATAATATTTTAAAGAAAGAATCTTCTTTTTGTTCTACTGAGTTCATTTTTACCTCCTTATTTCATGTTTAAAATTAGGATCTGATTTAGAATTATAATAATAACTGCTTCTATCCTTTATATATTTTTTTAAACCATTTCTATGTTTTTCTTCATTGCTAAAAAGAAGATTTTCTATTTCATCTTCAGGCAATGGTTCAATTATATAATCTTTAGGTAAACTTACCTTTACTTCATTTGGTAAAATCATATCTCTTAGTCCAATACTAGTTTCTAATTTGACAGATGAAGAATAAAACATTCCACTTTCTTTATAATCAATTTTTAAAGATGCAACATCTAAATATAATCTGCTTAATACAATTTTACTAAAATAATTATTTTTCCAAAAATCCGATTCTTTATAATTATGTGGAATATGTAATATAACATCCTTATAATTTTGATTAATACCAGATACAATACTATTAGGTTTAAATCTTATAACTATATAATCAGTCATGATTCCATCTTCATCATATACTTTTTCAATTACCATAGATGTATTATTTTGTTCTTCTTCAATATCTTTATATTTGCAAATAGCTTGATTAGTCGTGATAGTTCTATTATTTAAATTAACAACCTTTTCATATATTTTTATAGTTTTTTCTCCAATTGTAGAAATATTAATTAAAAATTCAGATTTGTTAAGAACTTTTATAACTACTTCATTTCTTATACCATCATTTTTTATATTAAAACTAATTGTATCTTTATCTAAAATACAATTAATATATTTATCTATTTTTTTAAAATCTTCAGTTGTAAAAACTTCATCTATTTCTTCAATTATTGAATCCAAAAAAGTGCATTCCTTTATTTTAGAATCCACACCTATACTAATTATATTATCGACTATGTTTGTCTTAAGTTCTTCTAAACTTACTAAAATCATAATCTCACCTATTATTATTATATCAATAATAAATAACATTATTATAAATAAATTGTTATATATACACTTGCATGTAAAAAGACATCTTTCGATGTCTTCTAGAATAATTTTCTCTTTTTTTCATGGTTTTCCGTTAATTCAAATCTATGACCTTTTTTCTTTAAATAATTAATAGTTTTATTTAAAGCATTTCTATATATTTGAAAACATATATTTGATGATTTATTTAATACTTCACTTAATTTTGATGGAGATATTAATTTTCCTTCTGAATTATATAAACATAAACCAAATACTATATATTCTTCAGGAGTAAATATATTTACTAGTGGTTCAGTATCTATTTTAGATAATATACTTTTAACTTGATTAATAACTGATAATCCTGAAGATTCCGTGTTAATTAATCCATGATTATACATATACATATCAATTAACTCATATTCTTCAGATGAAGTAGATAAAGTTAATAATATATTATTTTCATTATTACGTATTTCTTTTTTTGCTTCATCTGGTATAGTCATCTTATAATCTTTTTTCTTCTTGCAACTTCTTGCTTGTCTCAATACTTCTATTCCCCTAGATGGATTATCTAACATATTAGCAAATTCTTCACATTTTTTTAATTTTCTTAATTTATATAAAGCATCAAATTCTATTTGTCTTATTCTTTCATGAGATACATTAAAGATTCGACCTGTTTCTCTATATGTAAGAGGTCTTCCATAAAAACCATTTCTATATTTTAATACATCAATTTCTCTATCAGTTAATTTAGCATTTTTCATTAAATCAAATAATTCTTCTTTTAATACAGTATTTATTGCTTGATCTTCTACTGATAAACTATTTTCATCTTCTATAAAATCTCCTAACTCAGCTGAATCAGGTTCTTCTGAGCCAACAGGTGTATTAAGACTTACAGGATTATCTGATAAATATACTAATTTCTTTATAGTATATTCTTCTACGCCAATTTCATTAGCGATTTCTAAATCAGTCAATGAATGTCCTTTAACTTTTTCTAAATAAGAAATAATAACTCTAATTTTAGCTATATATTCTTGAACATAAACTGGTATTCTGATTTGTTTAGCAGTTTCCAAGATATCTCTACTTATTTCTTGTCTTATATACCATGTAGCATATGTACCAAAACTATAACCTTGAGTAACATCATATCTGTCACATGCTCTAAATAAACCAATCATACCTGATGATAACAATTCAGTTAATTCTAATCCTCTACCTATAAACGATTTAGCATTATTATAAACTAATTTAACATTATGGATAGCAAATTGATGTTTGCCTTCTGCTCTTTTCTTTTCATCTTCACTTAATAAATAACTACCATATAATTCTTCTTCTTCAAGAGTTAATAATTCAGGCGATGCACTCTTTAAATATAAAGCAACTGTATCCATTTTACTAATATCAACATTATATAAATCAATTTCTTCAATTAACTTATTTTTTCCAATTATATTAGTCCAAGCAGTTATTAATGAATTAACTATATTACTATCTATATTAATATAATTTATCTTGTCATTATTGTATATCAATTTTAAATTATTTTTAATCAATAAAGATGATGATATTAATTCAGTACATAGTTTATTATTAATCTTTATATTATATATATTTAAAATAGATTCAAAGTTTGCTAGTTGCATATAAGCTGATTCAAAAGTATTACTTTCAGTTATATATTTTCTAGCAATTTTATTTAATACTTTTCTTTTTTTCATTTTATTATTTATTGCTTTATTTATTTCATCATTAAAAATATATATGATTTTTTCTTTATCGTTTAAATCTATTTTTGCTTTTTTTATAAATTCAATCATTTCTTCAATAGACGAAAACATAAAATCATATGTTAAATATATATCTTTAAGCTCCTTATTCATATAAATCCCCCATCAAATATTAATGTATTATACTACAATTATTATAAATATCAAAAAAACATGTAATATTATACATGTTTATTTTAAAGTTTTCATTTTAGGCTTCTCTTTCTTTAATTCTAAATACTCTTCTAAACATAAATTATGTTCATAAATATATTTAGCTAACTCTGTATCATTAATATATCTTATATGCCATGGCTCATGATTATAACCTGTAATATTCTCTTTTCCATCAGGATATCTTAATATAAATCCATATTTATATATATTTTTTTGTAAAAATTCTTTAAAATTTTCTGGTAATCCATGTTCAACAAAGAACCAATCTTCTAAATACATACATACATCTAAAGCTAAACCTGTTTGATGTTCTGAATATCCTGGCATCGCTACAAATTTTTGGGCATAGTCTTTTCCTTTTTTAGCAGCAATATTATTAAATATCCTTTGTTGTCTTTCTTTAGATCTATAACCACTTACTATATCCATATCAAATCCACATGCTTTGGCGTATGATTGCAATAATTTGAACGCTTTAAATGTTTCTATTTCTGCTGATCTATTATCAGCATATCTCGAATGAACATCTACAATTTCAAAATCTAAAAAATTTGGACATTCATTTGTTTTATTAACCAATACCAAATAATCATTTTCCATGTTGAATCACCTACATATTATTTTTCTTTATTTGAGCATATGCTCTAGGATATCCTTTTGGTGTTTTATTATTTTTTACTATTTTAATTAAAGTTCTAGCTGATTCTTCAATTGGAAGAGTAAATTCTTTTTTTTCTTCAATTGAAGCATTTAATGTTTTAATTATTTTTGATGCTTTTTCTATTTCTTCATCAGCTTCACCTTTCATAGATATAAAATATCCACCTACTTTAACTAATGGAATACATAGTTCAGCTAGTTCAGGAAGATTTTTAACGGCACGAGCTGTCACGATATCATATGAATCTAAGTTTTTATGAGCATAGTCTTCTGATCTTTCATGAATAGTTTTAATATCTTTTAATTCAAGTAATTCTATTAATTGATTTAAGAATTCTAATTTTTTATTATTTGAATCTAATAAATCTACTTTAATATTAGGAAAGAATATTTTAAGTACAACACCTGGAAAACCAGCACCTGTACCAACATCTATCATATTATTAATATTATTTAAATCTATTATTTTAGTAATAGTTAATGAATCATAGAAATGTTTTAAATAAATATCTTCGATTGAATCTATTCTAGTTAAATTAGTATGTTCATTGTATTCCATTAGAAAATTAGCATATTTTTCTAGTTTTTCTAACTTAGAATCATCATATTTAATATTTAATTTATCTAATTCTTTAATAAATATTTCTTTATTCATTTTTTCCATACTCTTTCTTTAAATAAACAGATAATACAGCTATATCAGCGGGATTAACTCCTGAAATTCTACTTGCTTGAGCAATTGTTTTAGGTAAAACTTGTTTAAGTTTTTGTCTTGCTTCACTTGCTAAGTTCTTAATATCATCATAGTCTAAGTTTTCAGGTATTTCTTTTTCTTCTAATTTAATTAATTTTTCGGCTTCCCTTTCTGCTTTAGCTATATATCCTTCATATTTAACTTGAATTTCAACTATATTTTTAACTTCTTTAGTATATTCATCATTTATATAATCTTCTAAATCACTTATTACTATTTCAGGTCTTTTTAATAAATCATATAAAGTTTCACCTTTATTTAATTCACCTATTTTAGACTTAACTAATTCATTTTCATTTTTATTACTAATTCTAATATATTTTAAATCATTTATTAATTTAGTTATATTATATTGTTTTAATAATAATCTTTCATGTTGTTCTTCATTTATAGTTCCTACTTTATAACCGTATTCTCTTAAACGAAGATCAGCATTGTCATGTCTTAATATTAATCTATATTCAGCTCTTGAAGTTAATAATCTATAAGGTTCTTTAGTACCTTTTGTTACTAAATCATCTAATAATACACCTATGTAAGATTCATTTCTTTTAAGTATTAATGGTTCTTTTCCTTGTACTCTTAAACCAGCATTAATACCTGCGATTAAACCTTGTCCAGCAGCTTCTTCATATCCAGAAGTTCCGTTTATTTGTCCTGCAGTATATAAATTTTTAATAATCTTTGATTCTTCAGATGCATACATTTGAAGTGGATTAATAGCATCATATTCAATTGCATATGCATATTTTAAGATTTTAACATTTTCTAATCCATGTAGAGAATGCACCATCTTTTCTTGTACATCAACTGGCATGGATGTTGAAAAACCTTGTAAGTAAAGATCTGGATAATAAGCAGATTCAGGTTCAAGAAATAATTGATGTCTTTCCTTATCTTTAAATCTAACTACTTTATCTTCAATTGATGGACAATATCTAGGACCAATTCCTTCAGCATATCCTCCATACATAGCAGATCTACTTAAATTTTCATTTATTATTCTATGTGTTTCTTCATTTGTATATACTAAATAACATGGTACTTGTTTATCTATATCATAAGAAGGTTCTAAGTCAAATGAGAAAGTCCATGGAGTCTTATCTCCTTCTTCTTTTTGAAGAACTGAATAATCAACAGTATCAGGATCTAATCTTTGAGGAGTACCTGTTTTTAATCTTTGAATTTCAAAACCTAATTCTCTTAATTTATCTGATAAATGTTTAGATGATTCTTCACCATGAGGTCCTTCAAATTTATGAGTTTCACCTACTAATATCTTAGATTTTAAGTAAGTACCAGTTGTTAAAACTAATGTCTTACATTTAAAAGTTCTACCATCAGCAGTGATAATACCTTTAATTGTATTATCTTCCACGATTAAATCTTCAACCATTCCCTCTTCAATAGTTAAATTTTCTAATTTTCTTAATTCTTTAACCATATTTTGAGGATAAACAACTTTATCACCTTGAGCTCTTAAGCTTTTAACAGCAGGACCTTTACCTGAGTTAAGCATTTTAATTTGTAAATGAGATACGTCAGCTACACGTCCCATCAAGCCACCTAAGGCATCTATTTCTCTTACAACTATACCTTTAGCAGTTCCTCCAATAGATGGATTACATGGCATATCTGCAATATTTTTAAGATTAGATGTAATTAACATTACTTTTAATCCCATTTTTGCTGGTGCATTTGCAGCTTCACATCCTGCATGTCCTCCACCTACAACAATAACATCATATTCCATGTTCTCGCCTACTTTCCTACACAAAACTTAGAAAATATTTCATCAAGTATATCTTCTTCATATGTTTCACCAATGATTTCACCTAAAGCTACATAAGACGCACGTAAATCATCAGCAACTATTTCAAATACTTGATATTCATTTAAATTTCTAACTGCTTCATCAACTATTTTTTCTGCTTTTTTTACTAAAGCTAACTCTCTTGCATTAGATATATAATTAAAGTCTGATGAATTTAATTCATCTATATTATACATTTCTATTATTCTATCTTTTAATTCATCTAATCCATTAGCCTCTTTAGTAGTACCTTTAATATAATTTATTTCCTTTAATAAATCATAGTTAATTTTACTATCTAAATCTGATTTGTTAATAAATACTATTTTATTAACATTTGTTTTCTTAATTAATTCAACTTCTTCTTCAGTTAATTCTTCTGAATTATTTAATACAAATATAACTAAATCTGAATTATTTATAATATCTAAACTCTTTTGAACACCAATTGATTCAACTAAATCATCAGTTTTTCTAATACCTGCTGTATCAGTTAAATTAATTTTAATACCATTTAAACTAATATTACCTTCAACTATATCTCTAGTAGTTCCAGCTATATCAGTTACAATAGCTTTATCTTGATCTAATAAATGATTAAGTATTGAACTTTTACCTACATTAGGTTTACCTACTATTGCTACATTTATACCATCTTTAATTAATTCAGCATTTTTATAAGTATTTACTAATTTAGTTAATTTAGATTTAATATCACACATCTTACTATTTAATTCTTGATATGTAATATCTTCTTCATCTTCAATTTCATCAGGATAATCAAAAGCAACTTCTAATTTTCCTTCTAATTCAAGTATTTCACTTCTCATTGATTTAATTAATTTAGAAAGGTTACCACCTAATCTATTCATAGCAAACTTTCTTTGAGATTCAGTTTGAGAAACAATTAAATCATTTATACCTTCTGCTTCTACTAAATCTATTCTTCCATTTAAGAATGCTCTTTTAGTAAATTCACCTGGTTCTGCAAGTCTACAACCATTTTCTAATAATAAATTTAATACTTCATTTGTTGAAGCAATACCTCCATGAGTATTTATTTCAACTATATCTTCTTTTGTAAAAGTTTTAGGAGCTTTCATGATAGATACTAATACTTCATCTACTAATTCATCTTTATTTACTATGTGTCCATAGTGGATGGTATGTGATTCTACAGTAGTTAAATTTGTACCTTTAAAGATTTTATTCACGATTAAAATAGCATCATCACCAGACACTCTAATAATTGAAATTGCACCTTTACCAAGTGCTGTAGATATAGCAGCGATTGTATCGTTCATATACTCACCCCAAATACGACTATGTATTATATCACTTATATATTATAAATCAAAATAAAAAGATATCCAATTACATGGATATTCTTCTTGTTAATGTTTTACTTCTTTTTTGTTGTTTTTTTACATCTTTTGCATCTTTAATAAAAGTAATTAATCTATTTTTAAATACTTCATTATTATTTTTAGTAATATATTCGTCAATTTCTTCAGTTGTTACACCAGGTTTTGATGCATATACAGCATGATATGGATCTTTAGTTCCAGCAAAATAAGGTGATAATTCTTCAGGATTTGGATAAAAAGTATATAATCTAGGTATAATAATACCTGTAATTAATTCTTTATATCCTAAACTACATTTAACCACGATAATTTCACCAAAAATATTTTTAGGTGTATCCTTAGCACCAATGAAATCATGATAATTTGATTCTTCATTCATTCCTTCTAATATTACTTTATCAAAATACTTTAATTCTTTATTTGTTATATTAACTTTCATATAAATATCCCCTTCAAGTGCTTTATATTTTAGCACATTTGAACAAAATATCAAATAAAAAAGAAGATATTAATCTTCTTTTGGTTTAATAACAATATGTCTATTTGGTTCTTCACCAACAGATTCTGTATAAACTCCCTTGAAATTAGTTAATTCATTGTGAATTAATCTTCTTTGATATGAATTCATATTTTCAAGTTCAGCTTCTACTTTAGTTCTTGCTACTTCTTTAGCTACATTTTTAGCTAATCTAATTAATCTTTTTTCTTGTTTTTCTTTATAATCTTCAACATCTAATATTAAATTAGGATACGAATTTAATTGATTGAAGATAACTTGTTTAACAACAGTAGTTAATGCTTTAAGTGTTTTACCTTCTTTACCAATTAAGATATTATTATTATCTGAATACATCTTAATTGTAATTTGATTATCTCTAACCTTTGATTCAAATGTAACATCTAAACCAAAGTCTTTAGTTAAATCTTTAAGATATGATTTCATATAATCTACAACATCATCCATGGTTGCAATATGTAATGTATATGTATCTTTCTTAAGTAATCCACCTTTTGTAACTGTAGTATAATGAAGTGTTTGTGATTCTTCAACACCTAACTCTTCTAATGCACTTGCCAATAATTCCTTTTCATCTTTTCCATCATAAGTTTTAACGTTCATTTTTACTACTCCTTTTAACTATAACTGTTTGTACAGCACTAAATAAGTTTGTTGCTATCCAATAAAGTGCGATTGCACAAGGTAATTGAATAGAAGCAATACCTATAAATACTATCATCAATATCATCATATATTTTGATTGATTCATTTGAGTTGATGATCCACTCATTGATCCCATATTACCTAGTAATGAGAATGCTGTAGATCCAACTATCAATACAATCAATAATATATACCAATAATTTCCATGTTGTATACCAACTAAAGGATTAGTTCCTAATTGGAATACTAAGAAATCATTATCAAATATTGCTGGTACTCTATTAATTGCTTCAAGGAAAGCAAAGAATATTGGAAGTTGAATAAAACTTGTTAAACAACTACTCATTGGATTAATTCCATATTTTTGATATATTGCCATAGTTTCTTGACTCTTTTGCATTACTGCATCTTTATCAGTTCTATTAGCATATTTCTTTTCAATTCTTTCCATATCTTTTTGAGCTGCTTGCATATTTTTAGATTGTTTAGCAGCTTGAATTGATAATGGTAATAAAACAATTCTAATTATTAATCCTATAATTATTACAGATAAACCATAGTTACCTACTAATTTACCTAATTGAATAATTGCTACTCCTAATGGTCTAACAAATAATCCATCCCATAAACCTTTATAAGCTTTTTTAGAATAAACTTTCATATCAGAACATTTAGGAAGATCTTTTAATTTAACATCTAAGTATTTTTCATATTCTACGTATGTATTATATAATTTATTTTCTTTTCCATCTTTAGTTGTTTTTTCTGGTAAACATAAAATATTTGAAGTTAAAGCTTGACCAGTTTCTTCATTAGCAATTCTCTTCTTATCTCCATCGGTTACATATTTAGTACATCCTGATGTTAAAAGTAAGATCATAGCTAATATTATTAGCATTTTCTTTTTCATTTAATCACCACTTATTATTTCTTTAATTGAATTTTCTAAAGTGCTATAATCAACCTCTAAAGCACTTCTCTTCCCTATTATAATATAATCATGATTCTTTTTAAACAACTTTTTATTATTTGTTAAAATCATTCTTAATATTCTTTTTAATTTGTTACGAGTTACTGCGTGCCCTACTTTTTTACCTACAGCAACTCCAAATCTAGGATATTCAAAATTACTTTCTTTATTATATATAACCACATATTTATTCTTTATGTATTTACCAGAAGCAATAATATCATCAAAATCTTTATGTTCTTTAACAATTTCAAATTTCTTCATGATATTACCTCCTTTATAATAGAATAAAAAGCCACGTATTCGTGACTTTAATTATTATTTACAAAGTACCTTACGTCCTTTAGCTCTTCTAGTTTTTAAAATTTTAGTATTTTTTCTAGCAAAGAAACCATGTTTTTTTGCCTTTTTTCTATTATTAGGTTGAAAAGTTCTCTTCATAGATTACACCTCACATTTCTAAAGCAAGGTTATTATATTATATAAAAAACCTCAAGTCAACCTAAAATATAGGTATAAATGTTAATTTCTTAATTTTTTGTTAATAAATATAGGTTTATTCACAAATAAAAAAAGTCTCTTATATATATAATAAGGTTAGAAGTTAATAAAATGTGGGGTATTTGTTAATAACTATAGGCTATTTTTATACGTAATTACGTTATATTTTATAGTTATCAACATTATTAACAATTTGGCTATTCACATATTAACAGGTTATAAACATAGTTATTACTTATTCACAATCCACGTTGATAACTGACCTAAAAAAATTGTTGAAAAGTCAAGTTTTATGCGATATTATAGTATCTCGTAGAGTTTATAACTCGGTTGATAAGTTATAGGGGTAATAATTTATCTTTAAAATTTTCGAAAATTGTTTTACAATTTACTTAGTTAGAAACTAGGGTGGTGGTTGAGATGGAACATGATGAGTTATTTAATGAGTTTCTAAATCTTTTATCTAAAAAAATTAGTTCAATGCAGTATTCAATATGGTTTCAAAACTCCACGCTGGTGAGTCTAGAAAACAATGTACTGACTTTTAAAGTAAAAAATGATTATATTAAAAGCTATATTTTAAAACAATATGATCAATTAATTGAAGAAACATTGAATAAACTTAATTTAATTAATTATACTTATGAAATTATAACAGAAGATGAAATTGTTAATAATAAGCCAGTTAATAACAATATAATTACTAATACAGAGATAGTAGAACCTGTTAAACAAGAAATAAAACAAACATCTTTTGAAATAATTGAAGAAAGTAAGGATCCTCCTGTAGAAAGAGTACCAATTGTATCTAATTTGGAACCTGAATATACCTTTGAAAACTTTGCAGTAGGGGAGTCTAATCAATTAGCTTTCTCATTTGCTCAACAGGTGGCTGAAAATCCTGGTAAATTATATAATCCATTCTTTATATATGGTAAAAGTGGACTTGGAAAAACACATTTAATGCATGCAATAGGTAATAAAATCAAGGAAAATTCAGATTTAAGTGTATTATATATTACAAGTGATCAGTTTAGAAAAGACTTTAGAAATGTATATTCAGATAAGAAGAATAACATAGAATTAATGAAAGAATTTAATGATAAGTATAGAAATGTTGATGTTCTTATCATAGATGATATACAAATGCTTGAAACAGCTGAAAAAACACAAGATGAGTTCTTTAATACATTTGAAAGTTTAAGAATGTTAAAGAAACAAGTTATTATTAGTTCAGATAGATCAGTAAATGACCTACAATTATTTGAAGAAAGACTTAAAACTAGATTCCAATGGGGATTAACAGTAGAAATTAATCCTACGGATATAGATTTAAAAATAAAAATACTAAAAAATAAGATAAATAGTTTAAAATCTCCACTTACTATATCTGATGAAGTGCTTCAATATATAGCAAAAACATCAGAAAATAATGGTAGAGTATTAATTGGAGCATTAAATAGACTATATGCTTATACAACAATGTATCCAACTGAGGAAATAGATTTAACTTTTGCAAAAAATGCACTAGAAAATATGTTATCTTCTGGAGCTGGTACTACAAATTCAGTTGCTAAATGGCAAAAAGCTGTAGCAGATTACTATAATTTAACCGTAGAAGTATTAAAAAGTAAGAAAAGAACTAAAGATATAGCATTTGCAAGACAACTTGCTATGTATATGTGTAAAATGTATACAGAAGAAACAGTTGAAAGAATAGGTCTAGAATTTAAAAGAGATCATTCAACAGTTATATATGCAGTTAAAGAGATAACTGAATTAATAAAAACAGATCAAGAATTAAATAAAACTATTAATGAAATTAAAGATAAATTAAAAAGTTAATGTTAATAAATAATAATATATAAACAATTTATAAACTTGAAAATTTAATAAGTTTTATATAAAAATATACGTAATTATTGATAACTTTATAGTTATTAACATTACTAACACCAATAATAAGAATAATACATAAAAAATAAATAAAAGAAAGAAGGAAATGAAATGAAATTTTCAATCAAAAAAAATATTATATTAGATCAATTAATAAATGTATCAAAAGCAATATCTCCTAAGAATATAATTCCTATATTAAATGGTATTAAATTTTCTTTAACAGATGAAGGTTTAAAGTTAGTTGCTAGTAATTCAGATTTAACAATAGAATCATTTATATCTAAAGATAATATAGAATCTATTGAAGCTACAGGAGAGATTATTGTTCAAAGTAAGTTTATATTAGATATTATTAAAAATATGCCAACAGATATTATCAACTTTGAAGTATTTGATGGCTTAAAAATCATGATTTATTCAGAAAAGACTCAATTTAATTTAAATTGTTTAAATAGTTTAGATTATCCAACTATAGATATAGTGGATGCAAAAAATCATATAGATATTAAATCTAGTGAATTAAAGAAGTTAATTAAACAAACTATCTTTGCTATATCAACACAAGAAAGTAGACCATTACTTACTGGTTTAAATATTAAAATTAATGGAGATGTATTAGAATGTGTTGCTACAGACTCATATAGATTAGCTAAAAAAGTTATTAAATTAGATAATCCATATGATGAAGCAGTAGATATTGTTATTCCAGGAAGAAATATCAATGAATTCGATCATATTATCTCTGATGATGATAAAAATGTTGAAATCCATATAGTTAATAACAAATTATTATTTAAATATGAAAATATTTTATTCTTATCTAACTTATTAAATGGAACATATCCAAATACATCATCATTTATTCCAAGTGAATTTAAGCATTTAATTACTGCTAAGTTAAGTGATTACTTTGCATCTATCGATAGAGCAGCATTATTAGCTAGTTCTAAAGAAAAAAATATCATTAAAATGGAAGCTAAAGAAGATGAATTATGTATATCATCATTCTCAGATGAAATAGGTAAGGTAGAAGACTATATTAAGGTAGCTAGAAACAACAATGAAGATATTTCTATTAGTTTCTCATCTAAATATATGTCAGATGCTTTAAAAACTATCGATGCTGAAGATATAGTTATTAAGATGAATGAAGATTCTAAGCCAATTATTATTCAAGCTATAGATGATGATTCATTAACTCAATTAATTTTACCTATAAAAACATATTAAAAAAGCATTTTTTGCTTTTTTTTTGACAATTTTCGACAAAATTCGACAACAAATTTTAATAATATGGACCTTGTGAGGAGGTGATATTATTAAAAAGATTAAAGATTATACCATTACAAAGGACACATTAGCCATCATGCCTTTTAATGAAACTGATTCATTAGTATATGAAAAGAAGAAGATATTTATTGTTAAAATGAGACCTAATAAAATTATAAAGAGTAATTGCCAGATAAATGGAAGTAGTCTTGAAGGAAGACTAGATGGAACTAAGTTTTTAACTGGATATACATATAAAGCTCCTATACTTATTAAAGAAGATGAAAATATTATATTTTTTCCTACATCTTCTATTAGACTAAAAGATGTTGCCTGGATTAGTCTAAATAACCTTAAAACCTGCTATTTCGATAGTACAACCAATATATGTAATATTATTTTTTATAACAATGTAATTATCAATTCAAAAGTTTCTTATAATAAAATAAATAATCAAATTTTAAAAGCTACTAGATATGAGTCTATTTTAAGAAAAAATAAGCTAATTAAGGCTTAGTTTTTCTTTTTTTTAGGTGTTTTTTATGATATAATTAACATGTGGTATAGGAGTACCTAAAATATATAAAATTTTCTTAAAATTGATTTTAGGGGGTTAAATGAAAATATTAGAGTTAAAAATGAATAATTTTCGTAGCTATAATAAGCTAGATTTAAAATTTAATCCTTCTAAAAATATAATTATAGGAAAAATGGAGAAGGTAAGACTAATATT
>Ga0247610_10001364_pt1 | contig 30517 bp, 25 predicted proteins | sample 174DNAGHGhighgp2_FD_193483 | JGI IMG/M metagenome (GOLD analysis project Ga0247610, IMG submission 193483) | Sheep rumen microbial communities from Palmerston North, Manawatu-Wanganui, New Zealand - 1742 DNA GHGhigh gp2 | ecosystem: Host-associated > Mammals > Digestive system > Stomach > Rumen...
CCCTGTATCGAAAGACTGGAAGCATCATCGTTTGAGTATAGTGCCATAATGCCATAGTGCCAAATTTAAAATTGAAATGAAAAATGAAAAACGTAGAAATTAACAAGAACATCAAACTCAGCGAGCACATGACGCTCGGGGAGTTGACGGTGACGAGTGTGAAAACAGCGGATAAGAACATTCCGAGTCATGTGGCCATTGAGAACTTGAAGAGGGTCTGCAAGTGGCTTGAGGAACTCAGGTATAAGTATAATAGGAGGTATGTGTTGACTTATTATGAGGATTACGACGAGTCGAAGAACGTGGAACCTATTATTATCAATAGCGGGTTCAGGAGTCCTGAGGTGAATAAGCGGGTAGGGGGTAGTCCTACGAGCAATCATCTGACTGGTTGCGCGGTAGATATTCGCGTTTATGGTATTGAGCAGGCGATGCGGTATGCAGTAATCCTTTTGAATTACGCGGATAATACGATGCAGGAGTTCGACGAACTGCTCATCGAGCGTTCGAAAAAGGGCACGTATTGGGTTCACTTCGCTGTAAGGCCAAAGGATAACCGCCGTAAGGTGATGTTCATTCAGACGTAACGGACATACAAGGGCCGCTTATCCAGTTAGGCGGCTTGGGGGATGGATGGAGCCGCTTCCTCACGAATCATCGTGAAGAGGCGGTCCATCTGTTTTGGAGTGAGGCGGTGGCGGCGTGCGAAGTCGTAGGTGGAGTAGCCGTTGAGAAGCATCTGATGGAGTTCGACTGCGAGACGGCCCAGACCGTGCATGCGGTCGTCGAGGCGCATCTTGAGGCTGTTGAGGGCATCACGGTAGCGGAGGTTCCAGTCGGCAGTCTCTGTGATGGGGCCAGAGATGAAGCTGACCAGCGTGGGACCCTCGGCATCGTCCTTGTCCACCGACTCGTCGAGGGAGTCGAGGTCGTGGCTGATGTAGTCGTTGGCAGCAAGGCGCACCTCGTTCTCAACAAACCATGTGGCGAAGGAGATGAAGTGGTAGCCGAGGGTGGCGTCGAACTTGTGGGCGGCCTTCACCAGACCCTCACAACCAGCCTGAAAGAGGTCTTCGAGTGCAGCACCCGAGGGGAGATACTGTTTGGCGACGCGCATGGCGTAGCGCATATTACCTTCTACGAGACGGTCGCATGCGCGCTTGTCGCCCTCTTGCATGCGGCGGCAGAGTTCGTGCTCCTGCTCTTCGGTGAGGGGCTTACGTTTGCGGAGTTCAGCCTCGATGGCCTCTACGCAGTTCACATTGTGGTCAATGATGGTGATGTTCTTGCCGTTCTGATACATAATCCTTTACACTGTTTTAAATATATCCTCGGACTATCCTCGGATTTCGCAGTGCAAAGATACAAGAATATCAGCCAGAAAACAACTTTTCCGGCCGAGTGTATAGGTATAAAACAGTTCTTGATTATTCGCTAATATGCGGTGTAACGCACTCAGTTTCAGTTCTTTGAATAACGTTCGTTGCATCAGGCATTCTGTAGGCCAGTTCCATCAGCTCCTGTGGCAGAAGGATGTCTTGAGGGTCGAGGTTGGCTCGTCTGATGACCTTCCTTCCAGGCATGCGACAGATGTCGAAGAGGAAGTAGATCACATTGTCGCGAAGACCGACAGCATTCTTCACAGCCACCTTTGCCATGTTTGAGTATTGCTTGTAATAGTCTTCGTTCTTTTTCTCTTCTTCATCTTTCTCATATCCCATGAAACCATCTACATAATTATCCAGATCGGTCATCTGACGGCCGAAGACCAAACGGACAAGTTCCCTCAGTAAAGGACGACAGACATCGCTTTTGGCCATCATCGTGGTGTAGCCGCTCTTGAAAGAGCAGATCAGGGTGAGGAGGAAGAGTACAAGGCTGTTTGGGTTGATCCTGTTGACGACCACTTCCTCACCATTGGCCAATGTCAGTACCAGTTCATAGGACACGTTGTCTCCTTTGACTTTCCTGACGGTGATACGCCGTCTGGCAGTCGGCTCATTGCCGTCTTTCCCTGAAGGCTTGTGAATGCTCAGTTGCCTGCAGATCTCTGAAAGATATCTGTGTTGCCATCTTTCTCTGTAAGCATCGACCATCTGGATATAGCCTTCCTGAGACAGGTGGTCCATCTTTGAGACGCAATTGCGATAGAGGTCGAGCATCGAAAGAGGTTTCTCATATTCATCTTTATACACTTCGTAAGTCAGAGGAAAAGCTCTTTGAATGGCTCTGATACAGCTTTCATCTCCCAATAAGGAACCTTGATGAAGCCAGTCTTCAGTTTCGCTCACGCTGTCATCTGTCCTACAATAGCCTCTGATAGCCATCTTGGACATCATGAGATAGGCTATTGGAATTTGGTTATTGACACCATCGATGAAATACTCGAGCGCATCATCATAATATTCTTCTCCCTCGTTAAACAGGTATACACCATAGAGGAATGAAATCTTATAATACCCTAGTTTCTCTGCCTTTTGCAACCAATCCCATGCTTGGAGACAGTCTTTTTTTGTGCCCTGGCCATCCAGATAACCTTGGATGACATACCACATGGCTTCCTCATGGTCTTGCTTGGCGGCAATCATGTAGAGGTTGAAGGCTTTCTTATGATTAACCTTAACGCCATATTCGCCTCGTTCGTAGATCTGTCCTGCCCAGGCAGCAGCTTCGCAATGATTATTGTCGGCTGCCAATTCAAAGAGCTTAAGGGCCTTGTGGATATCCTTTTTTACACCAAAGCCAAACATATGATAGACGCCCAGCTGGAATATGGCATCAAGATGTCCCTTATCGGCCGCTTGCTCGAAATAATCAACGGATTTGCTATAATCTTGAGACACGACATCGCCTGTACCATAGTAGACTCCCATATAATAGAGTCCGTCGGCATCGCCTTCTTCTGCCGCCTGCTTCCAATAGGCAAAATCTTCCTCCAGATTCCTGTGTTCCTTGATGTCGATACCATTTTGCAGCAGAATGTCAGCTGCATCTGGAAGGGCATCAATGATGGGATCGAACTCAGGTGGACAGATAATATTGGGCTGCGGTAGATGCATCTGGTATAATTGTTTTTTCTTGAGATTCTCGGCATCGGGCATATACCAGTACAAATCTTCAAAAGCTTTGGCCTTTTTCAGACAATCCGTCAACGGAGCCTTCATCTTCTGAAGTATGTCGGAGAAAGAGTGGTCAGGACTAAGATCCTTGGCCATCTGAAAGGCGACAGTGTCAGGCGTCATGGGATAAATCATCTTGACCAGTTGGGCAATGGCGGTCAGTACGGGTGTGACCTGTCTGTCATCAAACAGGAAGAAATCGGCTAACAATCCGCTCTTTTTGGAGCAGAGCAGAAACAGGATATAGAGCAGATGGGTTTGTTTCCTGCCGAAATGAACGATGTGCCGGCTACCATCGTCCATGATGAATACCACGCGATAATAGCCTTCAGCGTCACTCTTCTTGATCTTCTTTGTTTGGGGATCGCCCTTTTTCTCGATAATGATGGATCTGGGTGAGAGGGCATTTTCGAGCTCCAGATAGCGCTCATAGTTTTTCAGACCATCCTTTAATGCCGACACAACGTCCTGACCGTAGTCATCCGTCACGTCTTTGTATTCTTCCAGGAGGTTGAGTAACTTAACATACTTGTCCTCTTCATCCAGAAACCTCAGGTGCATCGCACCGATCTTGTCATGTATCTCTTTTTCTGTCATAATTGTTCTTTTGTTGGCAAATATACGGAATTATTCTGGAATAATCAAGAAATATATATATATAAATAAGGTAAAAATAGTAAATAATAAAAAAAACTTTTCAATTCTGATGTATTTTCAAATTTTATGTTTATCTTTGCAAAATAGTATAATTAAAAGCCGATAATTAAAAATGTCTAAGATTTGTCCTAATTGCCAAGCAGAATATAGTGACCGTGATAATTTCTGTCCCAAATGTGGTGTAGGCCTAATAGGAAAGACAGATCAAAAGAATCCTGCTATCATTCTCGGTGATGCCAATGCAATAAGCGGTGGTATCAATATAAACCAGTCGAAAAATGTTGTAACACACGATGTGCATTATCATACCACAACTATTCAAGAACGTATTAAAAGTGAGGCGGAATTAAAACTCGAGGCAACCAATCGAATACGTGTAAAAGCTGAGGAAATCTTGGCTGAGAAAGGCAGAATTGATATGGTTGCCATCGGTGAATTACGACATCTTGCTATACAACAAGGGATTGACGATAATATATTTCGCGACATTATTAAAGATGTTCGTTCAAATAGAGTTAATGCAACCCAAGAATTAAGTGCTACAAATTCCCGTTATCTTCATCAGGCAGAGCAGGCCATCAAGTCAAACGACATGGAATGTCTCATGAATCTATTATCACGACTTGAATCCATGGCTTCCATTTCTCAAGATGATAATGTACAGTATCTTTATCACTTAACGCTTTCTCTATTCAATCCTCAGAAGACTATAGAGGCGTATGAGCTTCAAACCGATGAGAATTATTGGCGTACATTTTGGGCTATTATTTCCTATATCAGAGTAAATAAGTATGCTGAAGCTTCTCGTATGTTGGCCAAGTTTGATCCTATACGCTATGATAAGTCTGATGACGATCAGATTCTTTTGGAAGCCTATTTCAATCTGATGAAAAATGATAAGGAGGAAACTCAGTCGTTTCTTAATGAAATAAATGGAACGCTTTCTGAGCAATTAAATCTATTCCTTCAAGATATTAAATCAAAAATAAGCAATGATACTGCTGATTTATTTGAATCAGGCTTTTATTTTCAGTGGATTCTTCAAAAATATGATGATGCATTGAAACATTTGGGAGATTGCTATTTTTACGGTGAAGGGGTAGACAAAAACGCTGAAGTGTCTATCAGGTGGTATAAAAATGCCGCAGAGGCTGGTAATGTAGAAGCAATGATATCTTTAGGTTCTATCTACTGTTTTGGTCAAGGTGTTGACGAAGACCGAGAAGAATCTTTTAAATGGTTTAAAAAAGCTGCCAAAGTAGGGGGGCCAGAGAAAATGAATTTTATAGGGGAAAATTTGTATGTATTTGACCATAAAGAAGGTTTCAAATGTTTTAAAAAAGGAGCTGAGGCAGGGTATACAGATGCAATGCTTAGTTTGGGGAAATGCTATTATTTGGGCAGAGGAGTTCTTGAAAGCAAGAGAACCGCTTTTAGATGGTACAAGAAAGCAGCTGAGGCAGGAGATGTAATGGCTATGAATATATTGGGGAATTGCTATTTCTCAGGCAAAGGAGTTTATAGAAACAATATAGAGGCCTTCATGTGGTATTGCAAAGCAGCTGATATTCCAAAAGAACTCAAGTGTTCTTTTTCTGATTTTAATGATTTTGAAAAAGCTCAGAATTATTTTCACAAATGGGGAATGAAGTATTTAAAAGGTGAAGGCGTTTGTAAAGATGATATTATAGCCAGGAAATTGTTGATCTTGTCTGTAAAAATAGGATCGTTGTCACTTGAACCTAAAGAAGCTGGTAAATATTTTGAGACATGGAATAAAAAATACAACGATGAGGCTGAAGTTTGTAAAGATGAAGAGATTGCTGATTTTTATAGTCAATTAGCTTTTGAGTTGATGTTAGAGACAGATAATGCATTAGAATGGGAAGAAGAAGCAACAGATAAAAAATCCCAGACTCTTTATGAGGCAGTAGAAACCGGTTCTGATCTGTGTAAGATAAAGGAACTTCAGAAATTGGCTGAAGCAGGAGATAGCAATGCCATGAGAGAATTGGGACTTTGCTATGAAAATGGCCAAGGCGTAAATCAAGATTATAATGAAGCAGCTAAATGGTATCGAAAGTCCGCTGATGCGGGTAATGCATGGGCGATGGGCCAATTAGCATATTATTATGAGTACGGCCAAGGCGTAAATCAAGATTATAACGAAGCAGCTAAATGGTATAGAAAAGCGGCTGATGCGGAGAATGCATGGGCAATGGATAACCTTGGTTGGCTCTATTTTAATGGAAAAGGAGTAACCTCTAACTATATCGAAGCTGAAAAATGGTTCAGAAAAGCCATTGACAATGATTATAAAAATGCATGGAACGGATTGGGACGTTGTTATTTAGAAGGATATGGAAATGATAATGAAGCATATAAATTGTTCTGTAAAGGGGCTGAAACAGGAAACCTGACGGCAATGACCAATGTTGGTTTCTGCCTCGAATTTGGAAGAGGTGTAGAAGCAAATCCAGTTGAAGCCATGAACTGGTATCAAAAGGCATTGGATAAAGGTTACCAGATGGATGACTGGATATCATCACGTATGAAAGAGTGTAAAACAAAAATATTATCCCAGCCAACTGCAAAGATTGTTAGCATTTGGGTATTGAACGCCAATCCACATGATATGTTAGGCAACGGCTATGGCAATGATAGTAGCATTATTGTACATTGTCATATTCAGGTAGATAACATGAATGGAAGAACTGGAAAAGCGGTATTGACAATGTCAACAAATGGGATCAGTTTTAATAAAACGGAATCATTAACTCCAAATTATGACTCATGTATATGGAAAGATTTCAGATTCCCTATCTATGTTAACGATATCATAAACTTGATTGCAAAAGGTCGCCACCAATTCTTAGCACAAGTGGATCTTTATGATGATCAGAATAATTGTATGGCGTCTTCCACCATCAATATGAGTATTAAATATTCATCAGGGATTTTCTCTGGTACGAAGGTTGAAATAGTGTAGTTTAATAATGAATACTATTATGAGTAAGATTTGTCCTAAGTGCAATGAACATTACGATGACAGCGATATGTTCTGTCTCAATCCCGAATGCGGAGGTGCACGTTTAGTTCCCAACAAAGAAGGTAATGATCCGGCATTGAACCTAGGTGATGCCAATGCGATTAGTGGTGGTATTAACATCAATCAGTCGAAGAATATCACATCGCATGATACTCACTATCACACGACAAATGTACAGGAGCGTTCAAAGAGCGAGTCTGAATTAAGGCTTGATGCGACGAATCAATTACGAGCCAAGGCTGAGGAAATCATGGCTGAGCGTGGACGTATCGACTCTGTTGCAATGGGACAGTTGCGCCCTTTAGCACTGCAATTGGGTATTGACGAAGAAACATTTAAGACAATCATCAAAGATGTTCGTTCCAATAGGAATGGCGTTGCAAGCGGACTTAGGGCTGCCGATGCAAGGTATTTGCAGCAAGCTCAACAGGCTGTGCAAACAAATGATATGGATGGTTTATCTAACCTGACTCATCGATTAGAGGCAATGGCTGCCATATCACAAGATGAAAATGTCCAGTATTTATATTATCTAAGCTATGCACTACAATACCCTATCAAGAGCATGGAGGTTTATGAGCGACAGACGGACGAGAACTATTGGCGTACGTTTTGGGCAATAGTCTCCTATATTAGAACCGGTAAATATGCAGAAGCAGATAAAGTGCTACCGAGATTCGATCCTCAGCGATATGAAAAATCTGAGGAAGACCGGAATCTTTTGGAAGCATATAATCTTATTATGAGAGATAATAAGGATGGTGCCCAGGAATTCTTAGATGAGATATTAGGAGAACCAACAGAGCAGGTAAAGCCATTGCTTCGTGCCGTTGAGTCTAAATTGTATGAGGAAGAACCAGAAAGTTTGGAAGTCCGCTTCTATATGGAGCGCGTAATGTCAACATCAGATGTAGTTGTAAAGTCTCAAAAGAAAGTAGATGTTCCAACATCTTCTGAGGAGCCAACGAAGAAGGAGTCCAATCCAGAAGCACAAGATTATAACAAAAACAAAGAAGCAGAAGAATTATATTCAAAAGCTTGTGCCGCTTCTGGCGCTAAACGTGTAATGCTTCTTCAGAAAGCTTCAGATGCAGGTTCTTTGGAAGCTATGTACGATTTAAGTGACTGCTATTTTGATGGAGAGGGTGTAGAAAAGAATATGCCTTTGTCAATAAAATGGATTACAAAAGCTGCTGATGCTGGCTATACAAAGGCACAAACCGCATTAGGCACTGCCTATTATCAAGGAATTGAAGGACTTGATCAGAACTATGCTCTCTCAGAAAAATACCTGTTAATGGCTGCAAAAAAAGAAAATACTGATGCTCAGGCTTATTTATCTGCTCTTTATGTTGTTATGGAAGAATATGATAAGGCTATGGTGTGGGCCAGGAAAGCTGCTCAGATGGAACATCCAAAGGCATGTTTTATGCTTGGAAGAATATACGATGAGGGGCTAGGTGTAGATGTTAATCAAATTGAAGGATTAAAATGGTTTGAAAAAGCAGCCAACAATGGAGATGCTGACGCCCAGAATATTGTAGGTAATATCTATCTGAATGCTGACTACGTTGAACATGATCCTAAAAAAGCATTAAGCTATTATCAGAAAGCCGCTTCTCAAGGGCATTTGTACGGAATGGCTAATTTAGGCTATTGTTATCAGGAGGGAATAGGAACAGGTAAAGATCTAATAGCCGCAGAAAAGTGGATTCGTAAAGCTGCTGAAGGCGGACTTCAAGATGCCATAGATATACTTAATACAAATCCGCTCTACAACAAAAATCTGAAGGAAAAAAAGAAAGCATTAACGGAAGACGAAGCCAAGGCTCTTTATGATGCTGTAGATACAAATTCTGATCCGAGTAAGATAAAGGTGCTTCAGAAATTAGCAGAAGCAGGAGATGTATGGGCGATGTTCTATTATGCTAGGCTTCATACAATGAGTAATAGCGTCAAAAGAAATTATGAATTAGCTGTTGATTACTTCATCAAGGCCGCTAATGCTGGTAATGCACCAGCGATGAATAGTTTAGCGCAGCGTTATCTAAGAGGGGAAGGCGTTATACAAAATTCGACAGAGGCTATTAAATGGTATCGCAAATCAGCGGATGCTGGTAATTCTTTGGCTATGCAAAATCTAGGCTTTTGTTACATTAATGGTAATGGCGTAGCTCAGAGTAATACAGAGGCTGTAAAATGGTTTCGTAAAGCTGCTGAACTTGGAAATGCTCAGGCAATGTGTAATTTAGGTATAGGATATGCAAATGGCGATGGCGTAGCTCAGAGTAATACAGAGGCTGTAAAATGGTTCCGTAAAGCTGCTGAACTTGGAAATGCCCAGGCAATGTATAATTTAGGTATAGGATATGCAAATGGCGATGGCGTAGCTCAGAGTAACACAGAGGCTGTAAAATGGTTCCGTAAAGCTGCTGAACTTGGAAATGCTCAGGCAATGTATAATTTGGGTATAGGATATGCAATTGGTTTGGGTATCAATCAGAATTACACAGAAGCGATGAGATGGTATCTCAAGGCAACTGATTCGGGAAATGAAGATGCATTTTATGAAATAGGTGTTTTATATTATAATGGTCTTGGTGTTCGTCAGGATCATACTGAAGCTATAAAATGGTATCGAAAAGCAGCTGATGCGGGAAACGTCGATGCAATGTGCAATTTAGGTGATTGCTATGAGAACGGCAGAGGTGTCAACCAAGATTATACCGAAGCCGCTAGATGGTATCGCAAAGCAGCCGATGCAGGAAATGCGATGGCAATGAACAATTTAGGTGATTGCTATAGGTTGGGCAAAGGTGTCAACCAAGATTATACCGAAGCCGCTAGATGGTATCGTAAAGCCGCCGATGCAGGAAATGCATGGGCGATGGGACAAATTGGAATTTTCTATGAGAGCGGCAAAGGTGTCAACCAAAATTATGTCGAAGCTGCTAAATGGTATCGCAAAGCCGCCGATGCAGGAAATGCATGGGCGATGGGACAAATTGGAATTTTCTATGAGAACGGCAAAGGTGTCAACCAAAATTATGCCGAAGCTGCTAAATGGTATCGTAAAGGAGCTGATGCAGGAGATTCGAATGCGATGTTTGGGTTGGGAAATTGTTATATTAATGGCAAAGGTGTAATACAAGATGACAATGAAGGTTTAAATTATTTCTGTATGGGAGCAGAATCTGGTAATTTGTTGTCGATGACAAATGTTGGCTGGTGCTACGAATTTGGAAGAGGTACAGAAGCAAATCCTGTTGAAGCCATGAAATGGTATCAGAAGGCACTGGATAATGGTTATCAAATGGATGATTGGTTATCACAACGTATGAAAGAGTGTAAGGCAAAAATCCCTTCTGATGAAGTTAAATTTCCGAAAGCGTGGGTAACTCAAGGAGACAATACATATATAACGATACACTTCCATTTTATTGTGCATAATCATAAAGACAGGAATTTGACATTTAAATTTTTTACAGAATCGTTATCACCTAATTCTACAATAAACTCAAATAATACAATTTTTGATGATATGTTGGATTACACAGCTATGTGTAGTTATGATAATTGCGAGTGGAAAGACTATAGTTACAACTTATTCCAAAATATTGCCAAATATAATTTGCAATATGGTAATGGGTGGAAATTAAAAACAACTATGTCTGTATATGATGATCAAGGGAGATTGTTAGGTTCTGCGTTTATAAAATACATTGTTAACCATGAATCTAGAATGCTTCGGGGTGACAAGTTGATTTTCGTTGGTTATTAAATTAAGATTATATATGAGCAAGATCTGTCCTATTTGTAAACAAGTTCACGATGATGATGAAGTCTTTTGTGGATATGGCTGTGGTGTGCGATTAATCCCAATGGAAGAAGACGTGAATCCAGCGTTGAATCTCGGCGATGCCAATGCGATTAGTGGTGGCGTGAGTATTAATCAGTCGAAGAATATATCCACGCAAGAAACTCACTTTCATTCAACAACTGTTGAGCGTGTGAAGAGCGAATCCGAATTGAAACTTGAAGCAACGAATCAATTGCGTGCCAAGGCCGAGGAAATCATGGCTGAGCGAGGACGCATCGATTCTGTTGCTATGAACCAATTGCGGCCGTTATCCAAGCAACTCGGAATTGACGAAGAAAACTTCAAGTCAATCATTAAAGATGTCCGTTCCAACAGGAATGGTGCGATCAGCGGATTAAGTGCTGCCAATGCCCGTTATCTGCAACAAGCCCAGCAAGCTGTGAAGACAAACGATATGGATGCCTTGTCAAATCTTACCCCTCGTCTGGAGGCTATGGCTGCCATATCTCAGGATGACAACGTTCAGTTTATGTACTATCTAACCCTGTCAATCCTATACCCCATCAAGAGTATGGAGGTCTATGAGCGCCAGATGGATGAGAACTATTGGCGTACGTTCTGGGCCATTATTTCTTACATCAGGACAGGTAAACATGCTGAAGCGACAAAAGTGTTGGCCTTGTTTGATCCTCTGCGATATGAGAAATCTGAAGAAGACCAGAATCTTCTAGAAGCCTATTTCAATATCATGAAGGAAGACAAGGACGGTGCCCAGGAGTTCTTGGACGAGATTCTTGGAGAACCGACGGAACAGGTCAAGCCATTACTTCGTGCTGTTGAGTCAACCCTTTATGAGGAAGAACCAGAGAGTTTGGAAGTCCGCTTCTACATGGAACGGGTTATGTCTAAGTCTGATGTGGTTGTCAAGTCTCAAAAGAAAACAGAAACTCCTGCAACGAAAGAGGAACCGGCAAAGACTGAGCCAAAGCCAGAGAAGAAGGCTGAACCTCAATCAAAAGCCAAAGCAGAGGAGACACCTGCTCATGAGGTCAAAAAAGACAATAAGGAGGCAGAAGAATTATACGCCAAGGCCTGTGCTACTTCTGGCGTAAAACGGGTAATGCTACTGCAGAAGGCTGCTGATGCAGGCTCGTTAGAAGCTATGTATGACTTAAGCGATTGTTATTATGATGGTGAAGGCGTAGAGAAGAATATGCCTCTTGCCATAAAGTGGATAACAAAAGCAGCAGATGCAGGATATGTCAAAGCACAAACGGCATTAGGTTCGACCTATTTCCAAGGGATGGAAGGTCTAGACCAGAACTATGCTCTCTCAGAGAAGTATCTGCTGATGGCTGCAAATAAGGACAACACCGATGCACAAGCTTACATAGCATATCTTTATATTGCAATGGAGGACTATAGTAAGGCAATGGTATGGGCTCGTAAAGCTGCTCAAATGGAACATCCACAGGCATGCTTTGCTCTTGGTCGGATATATGATGAAGGCCTTGGCATTGAGGTTAACCACAAAGAAGGTTTGAAATGGTATGAGAAAGCAGCAAATGGTGGTGATGCTGACGCTCAGAATATTGTAGGAAATATCTACACTGATGCAGATTTTGTAAAACATGACTATAAAAAAGCATTCGAGAATTATCAGAAAGCTGCTTCACAAGGTCATCTATATGGAATGCTCAATCTAGGTCTTTGTTATCAAGAGGGTCATGGAACTGATATGGACATCATTGCTGCTGAAAATTGGATCCGTAAAGCCGCCGATGGTGGATTGCAAGATGCAATCGATATACTAAATAATAATCCTCTTTACGATCACGAGGTTAGTAGCCAGTCGGAAGAAAATAAAAATTTGGGGGATGTCGTATGTCAAGGTTCAATGTTGCAGTGTAGCTTCGGAATGACTCCGTCAGTATTCATAGTGACGGATCCGACGCGCCCCACAGTACAAGGCCTACCGATGGGTAATATCATGGACTTTACGCCGGCTAATATACCGACTTTTGGTATGTGTCAGTCGATGTCTAATCCGGCGGTGGCTTCTGCCACTGCTGCTGCGATGGGCGTGCTGACACCGATGCCGTGTGTGCCGGCAATTGCTGCACCTTGGGCACCAGGAGGACAGGAGATTATTAACAATTGCCCTGCCTTGCTCAGCAATAGTAAGTGCATGTGTGCATTTGGTGGTGTTATTTCCATTTCGCAACCTATCATTAGCAATTCTAAGGAAAGTCAAATTTCAAAGGAGAAAAAGGAAACGGCCAGAAAACAATCTTCAGACCAACAAAAGCAAATCGAGGCTTCGAAAGAAATACCTGATGTAAAAATTGACAAGATAAAAAAACAGGACAAGGAATCTCTAATCTTCTATATTACATATAATAATTACATAGGAAGAATTCTCAAGTGTGTTTTCACTTATAAACCTTTGCATGATGGTTCAATTGTCTCTAATGAGAGTTGTTTCAAAATAGACAATGACAGGTTAATATTAATATGTAATTGGTCTATACACAATAAAGAACAAGACAGCTGGCAATTATGTAAGGGACAATTTTTTTGGTTTGAAAAAATGAATTTCAAGGATTTCAAATTTAATGATTATGGAGACTATTATTATAAGGCAAATCTATCAGCATATGATGATAATAACAATCTATTATCTTCTTATGATTTTGATTTAACCATTCAATATGTACACAAGATTTTTGGTTCAGATGAAATTATAATTAAAAAAATTGAATAATTTGGATAAGAATAATAAAGGTACAATAAAAAATATTTAAGATATGAAATGTCCAAAGTGTGGCTCTGAAGTGAAGCCGAATTACAAGTTTTGTTCTAAGTGCGGACAGCCAATGCCTGCAGAAGAACAGAGTCCTGCAACAAAGCAGGTTGTGTTTAAGAAGAGTAAGCCCTCTGATGAGAAACCTGAAGAGGAAGCCCCTGCTCTGGTGGAGAATGCTGCGAACGATATTGATATTGTTCGTGGGAAAGCCGTTTGGAGTATTGGTCCTGGCCAATTAGCACGTCGTGTATCCGAATCGGAATTTGCCCAGCTTGATAAAGTGAAAGGCGTAGTGATTCAGGAAGGCGTAACCGCCATCATCTCTGTTGACGGCCAAATGATGGGAATGCTTTCTGGAGGATACTACAAATTCGCCAGTGAGGTCATCGTAGAAAAAGCTGAGAAGGAAGCTGAGAAGGAAGAAACCGAAGAAAAAGAAGACGAAGGAATTATTCAGAAGCTAGGCAATACAGCCCGTCGCGTATGGCGATTCTTGACAGGAAGCAAGGATAAGGAGAAGGCTGAAGCCCGAAAAAAGCGCAAAGAGCGTGTCAAGAAGAATATCCAGCGCATTACGGCTAATAGCACTGTTAATGTTACGCTTATCAGCACCCGTATCTTTGATTTATTGTTTGGTTCTGTTATTGACCAGCAAGGCAATGCAGACTTCGTACCAATGACGGTCAAAACCAAGATCGTAGATTTGGAGGTTGGTGTAAGTTTACAGATGCAAATTACCAATGTGAACGACTTCCTGGTTAATTATCTGTCTGATAAGAAGAGCCTCTCTGTGGCAGATGTTCAGAAAAAGGTTCAGCCTGCCATCGAGAACCTGCTTGGACGTATCCTCCGTAATCTAGACTATCAGGCCGATGGACTTCCTGAAGAATTAGTTAATGTCATCAAGAACCAGATTATCAAGACAGTTAATGAGCGAATCTATGGTCTTGAGGTGGTCAAGGTTTTGGACATTACTGACCAGTCTGCTGATTTCGACCGTTTCCGTTCAGTAGAGCATGAGCTATTCGCATCAGAACAAGAGCTCGGCTTCTTGCAACGTACTGGCGAATTCCGTAACCGTCTGGCAGAAGAGACGAATCGTCAGACTGTCGATGAGGCTAAGAACGAGGAAGATTTACGCTATGCACTAAGCAAAATTAATCAAGACGGATTGCTCCATGACGATGAGATGGAAGCGTTCGTCCAACTGTTGAATAGTCAGAAGCGTTTGCGCGAGGCTAAGACCGACGAGCAAGAGTACGAAGCTTTACAGGATCTGCGCAAGTGCCGTCTTGTAAAGGACGAAGATATGGCAGTATTGGAAGATATGCTTCAGCGAAAGCAACTGGAACGTAGCGAGGTAACAGAACTGCTGCGTCTCCGCGTATTCAGAAGCACTGAAGAAGCTCGTATGAAGGCTGAAAATGCACTGAGCGACCTGGCTCTTCAGCAAGCATTCAATCAGGAGTTGAGCACAGCCCGTCATACAGTAGAAATGACAGACCTCGAAATTGAGGCACAACGTAAGCGTGACGAATATCTCCGCGAGCAGGAAAACAAAGACTACGACATGGAGCATCGTCGCAGAACTGACGACATGTCGTTAGAACAGCAGCAGGCAGAATTTGAGTATCAGCATCGTCGTGCCGAGAAGTTGGATGACGTTGAAGTACTTGCACGAAAGGCTGCCATCGCCCGCGAGAATATGGCGAAGATGCAGGAGCATGAGCGCCAGCTCGAAGAGATGAAGAAGCAAACAGAGGAACTTCGTATCAAGACAGAGGCTGGCATGACTCAGGAGCAAATCGTTGCTGCTCACATGAAAGACATTGCTGGCCTTGATGCCACAGCTCAGGCAGAAATGGCCAAGATGATGGGTTCAGGCAAAGAGAAAGAGGCTGAAATGCTTCGTCAGCAGCAGGAACGCGAACGTGAGATGTATGAGCGAATGATGCAGATGATGCAGCAGAATCAACAAGGTCAGCAACTGAGTGCTCAGATGACTCAGGAGCAAATGATGGAGATGATGAAGGCCGCAATGGGTGGAATGGCATCAATGGGTAATCAACGCATCAGTGATGTTGAAAAGATGAAGGAAGAGTATCGTGACCAAGCTTTCCACCAGCAGGAGCGTACTGATCGAACACAGGATAGTGCCCTGAATTATACGACTCGTGTCACAGAGTCTAGTCATGAAAGCAATCCAACCGTCACCGTGAATACCAATGTTACTGCTCAGCCCGTGTTCTGCCCCTATTGTGGTGGCAAAGCTACAACTGCAGACAAGAATTGTCCTCATTGTGGTGAACCATTAGAAGACTGATATGCAGTGTATCGTATTTACGAATAGCCTACGTCTTGCTGCGAAGTATCGTGCTTCGCAGCAGGACGTTCTTGCCGTATTAAACAAGAACCTTATGTATCAACAAATAGTTGAATTCTTGCTTCTTGATGTTTCTGACTATCAAGACGAGTTTGGTGAGAAACCGACATGGCAGGAGCATAAGGCAATTTTGGCAGACTTTATGGCAGGAATGGGACTTCAGCCATCTCCGAAACTGTCTTTGTTCATTGTCGGTGGCGATGATGTTATACCAATGCCTAGGATTCCCAATCCGATAAATGAAACAGAACAGTTACAATCTGATATACTCTATTGCTTTGCAGGTGAAGAGTTAACAAGGCTTGATGTCAAAGATGCCATATGCAATGTAGGTCGTTTGCCATTGGAAAGTGGTTCTTTGCCATCGACATTGAATGATGATTTGCAAAGCTACTTCAATCTGTCAAATATGATGCTCACTACTGGCATTGAAGTTAACAAAGTAGTAATGACGAGCACAGAATCATGGTTGCCGGCAAGTAATGACATGGTGAGGGGGCTTCCCGTAGAAGAGCCACCACATATTGCGGATGCTACAAATGGTAATTTATTCGTAAGCCCAAGACTATCAGTTGAAGATGCCTATGTGATCAGACAATATCAAAGAGAGATTAGCCAGGCTGATATGCTTATGTTCAACTTGCATGGGGCTGATGCTCGCGGCTATTCCTCTTTTTATGGAGAAGGTCTCAGCGGTCATAACTCTCCTGAAGCATTCAGTTGCGATCTACTCAAGTATAGTGGAGCGAGAATCTTGAATACTGTGGCTTGTTTCGGTGGGCGCTACATAGGCTATAATAGAAACGATTCTATGCTGATGTCTGCCATGTATGGTGGAGGTGTTGTTCTATATGCGGGATCGTGTACTATGGCTTTAGGAAGAAGTAGTAGTATTCATAATGTGGCAGAAGATGCTTTGATGCCATCGGGCTACTCAGAATCGTTTATGAAACTATATTCGCTTTATCTGTTTAAAGGAATTACTGCTGGAGAAGCATTCTTGACGGCCAAATGTGACTATTTTAATTTATGCCATGCTCTTGATGGTGAGGATTGTGCATTGGCAACCGTTTTGATGTTTAATTTGTATGGTATGCCTGTACTATGTGTGAATTCCAATAAGAAGGTTATTCAAGAAGCCCGTGGTATTAAGGAAGTACATACAATTCGTAATCACACGAAGACTTTAAGCAGAATACTATACAGCAAGAAGCCGACATCTTCATCTATATTGTCGGAAGTGCGCATGAGGGTTGACGATAATCTCCAGAAGATCAGAAGTACTATAGAGTCGAAACTTTACAACTATTGGGGGCTTGCCCCTTCTGATCTACAAAACATTGTAGAGGTAACAGATGGCAGTTCAAAACAATATAGATTAGAATACCTCACTAAAGATAGTATAATCAGTAAACGCTCTTGGGCTTTCACTGATACAGTAGGAAATGTGAAAAAAATTATTCATTTTAAATGATTTTACTACGTTATAAGTGTTTCATATAGCGTCATTGCATCATTGCGTCAAATCTGAATGTAAAATGTCACGCTGGGGTCCCTGGCGTGACATTTTTCTCAATCCTTCTGGTTCTACAAAAACGAGAAGCCCGAAGTCACCTTCTCTTATTGTATGAATGGCTTATGATGCAGTAAATTACTACTTTACTAATTCTGCCTGTAATTTGTTAATAAGGACTCGAACATTAGATTTCTTGGAATCTGGTTGCTTAATACGTAAACTATCAGGTTCCATATATACTTTCTTATTGACTTCCAGCATCATTGACTGATATACAAATGGACAGTCTGGAGTTTCTGAGTTGCTATATGGTTCATTGATTCCCACCTTGTAGCCATTATCTTCAAAGAGGTTGACTGCTAACTCAATGGTTTCCTTATTCGGCTTAGACCAGTCTTCGTTGTACCCAATACAAATATCTATGTCACTTAGTTCACTGGGAAATGAATGACAGTCAAGCAAAAGAGCATCAGGACAAAGATTGTGTCTTAACCGTTCCTGATGTGTGTGCCACAGATTCAATAAGTTTGTCTCGTATTCTTCCGGAATACTGCTGCGGACATAGCCCTCAAAATGTTTATATAAGATACCTTGTCCCTTGGCCTCCAATGGATCATTCCAAAGTCGTTCAGCATCAACGATAAAGCGTGAAAAAGGGAATCTGACCGTTCTGATATTCTCTTTCCGATAGCCGTGGAAGAGATAGTCAGTGTGCCAGTCAGTCCATTTCAACACGATGTCGTTGACGAACTTATCGTCAACGTTCCAAAAACTCAGACGTTCGTCATAAAGCCCCTCGATGGAGGCATGTGGTTCATTAAGAACAATGCGGTTGTATTGCATACCGTTATCATTTTAGTTAATACTCTGTTAACTCGCATCTTTTTACCACCGTGGCATAACGAAAGCTCGGTTGGTGTGAATCTGATCACTCTTGATGCAAAAATCTGCTGCAAAGATACAGCTTTTCAGTCAAGTAACAAAGAGAAAGTTCAAAAAATAATCGAATATCACTAATAATACCTCATGCTGCCTGGTTGAGCTAGGCAGCATGGAGGTTTAGGGATTTTCGATGACGCAGACGCGGCCGGACTGGCACATCCAGTCTTCGTGTTCTTTCAGTTCTTTTTCGGAGCGGAGTACCCAGCAAAGAGGGGAGTCCGCGATAGCGTCCCAACATCTCAATGGTGGATTGGAGCATCTCGGTATCTTTGTCTGTCAGGTCGGTCTTGAAGATGGAGAAACCGGGGTCGGAATAATAATAACAATAGTCGCCACTCTTCATCTTACGAGTGACGATAGGCGCATTATAACCATAAGAGTCGCGCATGATCTTGATGTCTGCCCGCAGGGTACGGTCAGGAATGTCAAAATGATCGTCAACGAGGTCTCTGAACACCTCGTTGATTTCATCCTTGAGTTGCTCGAATGTCTTGGGCGAGACACGATTTCTGAAGCATCTGTCCAAGATCCGATAACGCAGCTGCGCATTCTTGTTGGTTGCCATTACCTTAATTATATATTACAAATTGTCTCTGTTATTTGCTGCGATCTTTCAGGAAACGTTTCAGAAGGAAGGCCAAGAAGTAGGGGAAAGTGTAGAACTTGCCGTTATAGCCAATGTTCTTGTACCCCAGTTTGATACCATATTTCACATCAGGATAGGAGTCCCAATTTATCAGATTGTTCAGCGAGGCAGTGGCGCCGTCCTTGGCCTTGACCTCTACAGGTATCAGCGAATCGGCATCACGGATAAAGAAATCCATTTCCAAAGAGGGATTGTCGTGCTTGTAGAAATAAAGTTGTTCATAGCCTGACTTGCGGAGCATTTCGCCAACCATATTCTCGTAGATGGCACCTTTGTATGTTCCGAAGTTCTTGTTGGCACGCAGATCTTCCTGTGCTTCCTCATCGAGCGAGGCGATAAGCAGGCCTGTATCGTGATAATATATCTTGTAGTAGTCGGTATCGTAATTGCCTTTCAATGGCAACTCCACATTGCTCAGGCAATAGCATACGTTGATGACACCAGCTTCTTTCAGCCATTCCACAGCACCGATATATTCTCTGCTTCTGGCCCCCTTGGCTATCTTGGTAATCTGATATTTCTTGTTCTCTTTGGCCAAGAAAGTGGATATGTGACTGTAAACAGCCAGCACCTTAGCTTTATCTGTAGCCTTGGCATATTTGGTAATATCTTCCTCGTAGTCTTTCAGCAACTGGCGCTGTAACTGCAGGGTTCCACTGAAATGGCCATTGTCGATATACATCTTCACCACTTCGGGCATTCCGCCCAGACTCATGTAGTCGCGGAACAGGTCGGTCATCGTATCAAGTTCAAGTTGTGAGAATGGCTGCAAGGCTGTCATGTGCTGAAAAAGGTTGTCTATCTGTTCTGGCGAATAGCCCTTTGCCCACATGAACTCCTCAAAGTCCATAGAGTGCATCTCGAAGTCTTCTTTGTAACCTACTGCGTTAGATTCGATTTCCTCATAGTAGATACCCATCATCGAGCCAGAGCAGATGACATCATAGCGGCTGTCCTGACAGAAGGACTTGAGCGAAGTGGCGCAGTCGGGGCATTTCTGCAACTCGTCGAAGAAAATCAGTGTCTTGTTGGGTATGAACTTCCAATTTGGTTCAAGCAATGAAATGTTCTTGATAATCGTTTCAACCTCATAGCCATCATCGAATATTGCCCTGAACTTCTTTTGAAGCACAAAGTTGATTTCGATGACCGATTCGTAGTTGGTTTTACCGAATGCCCGGATGGATTCTGTCTTACCAACCTGCCGGGCACCTTTCACGATCAGCGGTTTTCTTTCCGGATTGTTTTTCCAGTCCAGAAGATACTTGTCAATCTTTCTTTTTAGCAGTTCCATGTTTGTAAAAATCACATTTTCGGCTGCAAATATAAGCAAAAAATCACATTTTCGGATAGTTTATAGGATAAAAAATCACATTTTTAGATATTTTTTAAGATAGAATATCACATTTTGGGACATAAAAAGACATCTTAGGGTAAAATAGAGGCCGACCTCGGGGTGAGGTCGGTCTCATTGTCTTCTATCCGGGGTGGAAGAGGTCGTAGAGGACCTCGTCCATTAGGCGGCGTTGGGCATCGCTGTGGGCTTCACCATAGAGTTGTTTGAACACTCGTCGGTAGTGTTCGATGTTGTGGGACTTACCAGTTCAGACTCCCCCGAACAGGCTCTTGCTGGCTTTCAGATCGGAAGCCAGAAGGTCGGTTGCATAGCTCATCTGGCTACGCACCTCGTGCAGTACTTCTCCGAATTCCTGCAACGTCTGAACTTTTTTACTCATTTGATCTTATAATTAAATTTAAAAATGTGCCCGAAGGCTTAAAATATTGCATTAATGGTCGACGTGGCCATCCGCAGCATCAAGCCGGATATTTGTATCATCGACGGTATCAAGGATCTGATGACGGATATCAACGATGCCGTGCAGGCGACTCGGATTATGGAATCACTGATGGCACTGGCTAAGGAGACGAACAGCTGTATCGTCTGTGTGCTTCATCTGAACAAAAGTGAACAGGATCGTAATATGCGTGGTTCGATAGGTACTGAACTGACCAACAAGGCCTTCGAGGTGTTCCAGTGTGAGACGGTAGGGGACGGCAGTACGTTCAAGGTTTCCCAGACTTTAAACCGTAAGCAGAAGATGAAGAGTAAGCTCTATTATTTTGTCAATGAAAATGGTCTGCCTGAAGAACTCTCTGACTATCAGGAACAGCCTCGTGAGGACAATGGTCGCTTTGCGAGAAAACAAGCTTCGGTAGATGAACTGCCCGAAGTGGATCTGCTCCACTTGGCTGCCCTTTTAATATATATAATTAATTAAATTAAAGCCCCTATAAAGGGGCTTAATTAAAATTTAATTTATAATTAATTTACACGCGCGAGCCGATGAAATGGAACGAGGTCTTTTGCAACACCTTCAAGTCGCTTCGGGAACGGATCGGGCCGGAGGTCAGGAAGCAGGTCGACATGGTGCTGCCTTCGATGCCGATGGTCGAGGCCTGCCGGGCTGATGACCTGGACGACTTCCAGCCTTTCATCGCCGCCGGGAAACTGTCGGTTGAGGATATGCACCAGGCTTGTGACCGCTATTACCTCGGCAAGACCAAAACAGGGAAGCCCATCTATTGGATGATCGATGACTTGCTCCGTCCACTCGATGCCCACATTGTTTTCCAGCGATTTATCAGAGAATTGCAGAAAGCTACCTTTTTTGACGGCCATTGGATACCTGTAACTGAAATTCCGCATGATTTTTGATTTTCTTTCTTCACTGTCGGCCAAAGTCGGACAATTAGGTTTCGCAAAGTCGTAACTTTGCCAATGCATTTGAGATGCATCGGCGAGTGAAGGCTGCGGCTCAGCATAGCTCGAGCGAGTCTCGGCTCTGCGTTCGCCTTGCACTTCACTTGTACCTGCAATCAGGTAGTAACCCGAGCTCCAGTTAGGTACCGACTAAGCAAGGGTTTCTCGTAATGAAACTACCAGTTAGTCGTAATGAAACTACCAGTTAGTTATCGAGACAAACCTGAGCGCACGAGTTCAATTTTCCGCTCGACCTCTGGTCGCTTGCTACCGGAGGGACGCAAGAATCTTCAATTTTCAATTAAAAAACTATGGCAGTAAAAAATCCTCAGTTCGAAATCAACGTTCGCAAGAACACGAACACCAACAACCCCGGTTACGGGAAGTACTATCCGAAGGCCAAGGAAAAGCAGACGATCTCCCTGCGGGTCTGACGAATCACATGGCCAGTCACAACTGTATCTATGGCCGCGACATCATCGAGGGTGTGCTCACCAAGATGTCGAGCTGTATCACCGAGCTCCTATCTCAGGGCAACCCCGTCAAGATCGACGGCCTCGGCACCTTCGTCCCCACGGTCGAGTCGACCAAGGAAGGCATCACCAAGGAGGCCCTGATCGAGGGCAAGTGGAACAACTCAACCTACGTGAAGGCCATCCACATTCGCTTCCGTCCTGAGGGCTCCGGCGAGGACGACATCACCTCTCTCCGCGCCTTGAAAGCCGACTACCCCGATGCCGAGATCATGGGCCACTGCGAACTCGAAGGTGTCCACAAAGCCTGCCCCTCGTTCTCCTGCCAAGAGTACAGAGATTACTTCGAAGGCCTGGTCAACTAACCTCCTCAAGCGACTGGAAATGCCATTGGTTCATTTCCAGTCGTTTTTGAATTTTAATACCCTTGTCATCAGCAAATATAAAACGTTTTTTGCTGTTTAAACTACAAAAAGTGCTCAAATTTTTTGCAGTTTAAAATATAAATCGTATCTTTGCGACCGGTAGTAAAAAGAAGCAATTATGACAGCATTAGAACTGAATGCGGAGATATACCGCGCCATGGGCGAGATAGCCAATGATGAAACGTTATTGGCCAAGGTGCTTAAGTATGTGAAGGGACTCGCTCCTGCGAAAAAGGCAAAGGATGATGCGGGATGGGCAACACGTTTTGTGGGTGCCTGGGAGGATGATCGTACTGCAGATGAGATTGTCAATGACATTCGCAGTGCCAGGTCTACAAACAATATTGATATCGATTTATGAAAGGCTACCTTCTTGATACAAGTACCTGTGTAGCTATCTTCAGGGGTAACCGCGAGGTAGCTGACAGAATGGAAAAGGTTGGAAAAGATAAGTGTTTCATTTCCCAGATTGTTGTCGCTGAACTACTCTTTGGAGCATACAAAAGCAATCGTGTAGAAGAGAACTTGAAACAGACGCACGCTTTCATAGAGGAAATGAATGTCCTGCCTTTTGAAGAGTGCTTGGAGACCTTCGCCAAAGAAAGGGTAGCGTTATGGAATGCAGGCAAGCCCATTGAGGATTTTGACTTGCTCATCGGTTGTGCTGCTAAGGCTGCAGACTTGACCATTGTGACACACAATGTTAAGCACTTCAGTCATATCGATGGTCTTATAATTGAAGATTGGATAGCATAATTCGGTATGTTTTATGAAATACCAGCTAGCTGGTATTCTCGATGACGCAGACGCGGCCGGACTGGCGCATCCAGTCTTCATGTTCTTTCAGTTCTTTTTCGGAGCGGAGGACCCAGCAAAGAGGGGTGTGCATGTCGGCGGGGATCTTCGGCTTTGCTGCATAACCGTCGGTATAGATGAGGGCACCGTCGTATTCGGGATGCTTGGCCACGAAGTCGATGAAGGGCTGGAAACAGGTGCCGCCACGGCCGGTGACCTTGATGTTCTCCGACGCCTTGACCAGGGTCTGCACTTCGCCCAGTTGTGTGTCGAACTGCACGACATCAATCTGCTTTATACCGTATTGGAAGAAGCGGTTGATGGTGGAGTAGAAGTTCTTGAGATCGTCCTTAGAGATGCTTGCACTGCAATCCACACCGATAATCATCCGGGTGGTGAAGTCGTAGCGGCTGCCCATGGCGTCGTAGCCGAAACGGCGATTGGGACGCATGCGTGTCAGCTTGCGCTTCTCGGAGAGAATGGTGGCGCGGAAGCCAGCCAGGATCTTGCGGTAGTCGACACGTGCCTTGGTGGAGGCGATGATCTGCTCTACCAGATGGCCCGGCATGGATCCCCATGAGTTCACATCGCGGATGAGTTCGTTCATCTGGGCTACCATCAGTTCGTCTTGCTGCCAGTTGGCTGCGAGGTCGGTATTCCCGTCGGACTCTCCATCCTGGCCTTGCTGACCTTTAGGAAGCATCTGCTGTATGCGACGGGCATAATACTCAAAGTGCATGTTGGAGGGCAGCTGGAAATCTTGCGGACGCTCCATCTTGATCTGGTGGAGATAGTAGGAATCGGCAATGATGCAGTTGCTCCCCAGGGCCCTTGCCGTGGTAGAGCAGCCATCGGGCTGACGGTCGTAGGGGTGCTTCAGCAGGATGCGGATGACCTCTATACGGAGTCGCTCTTCGAGTTCCTTGTCGCTGATTTCGGCACACAGGCCGGGGTTGAACTCAATGAGGCCTTTCCCCACTCGGACGTGGCACGCCATCTCACTGTTTTCCGCTACCCGATGGGTGCAGAAAGCAGAGAAGAGGGGCTCTTCGCTGAGAAACCAGCGTTCGGAGATTTTGGCTATTCGTTCCCGCATACTTTAACTGGCTTTGGATTTGGTTGTTGAAGATCCGGAGCCTGCCAGCGAGTCGACGAACTGGTTGAGCATCTCGTATACCGCTGGGGCATTGACCACCATGAAGGCGATGGCCTTCTCGTAGGTACCCTTCTCGAAGATGGTCGTGAAGTTAGCAAGGGCCTCGCGCTTCTTCTTCGTGCTGAGATGGTTGATGTACTGGGCGAGGCTGGCGGCGGCAGTCTTCTTCTCACGCTCGTTGAGATCGGCGTTCTCGAGGAAACGGAACACTGACTCGTTGAGGATGGCATATTCGTGGAGCTGATACTTCTCGACGGCCTTGATGGTCTTGTCGTACTTCAGCAGGAGGTCCTTGCCCGTGATGACATTGCGCTGCTGGGCACTCTTGATAAAGGCTGCGGCTGCACCGACTCCCACGATGCCGGCGATGATGCGCTTGTGGGTGTCGTTGATGACATCGACCTTGAGCATGACGTCGGAGAGATGCTTCCACACACGACGGTCGACGCTCTTTTCGAGGCCCTTGTATTTGTTGTTGCCGTCGCCGTCGAGCCAGGTCGGGTTGTCCTGGATGAAGTTGATGACACGCTCGTCGAGTCGCTCGCCGGCAGCCCAGTTGAGCCATTCCTCTACGGTGGGCCTGAACTCGTAGATGTTGAAACGGCTGACGAGAGCGGGGTCGAGGTCGGTGAGCTGGTATTCCTCACCGTCGTTCACGGCTGAGATGACGTGGCTGCCTTCGGGCAAAGCCTTGCCTGCCAGCTTGCGGTTCAGGGTGAGGTCCATCACCGTCTGCAGGATCTCAGGACGGGCACGGTTGAGTTCGTCGAGGAAGAGCACGATCGGCTGGCCGTCCTGCGGGAACCAATAGGGTGGGGTGAAGTCGGTGCGCGAGATGGCCTTTCCCTTGGCGTCCTGCTTCTCCACCTTGGAGGGGATGCCGATGATGTCGCCAGGGTCGGCCATCTGTCCGAGGAACAGGGTCACCACTTTCATGCCCTTGTCGTTGAAGTAGCTGGTGAGGATTTCTGACTTACCGATGCCGTGCTTGCCCACGAGCATGATGTTTTGTGTGGAAGGAGTGAGATCCAGGGTCTCCTTGAGTTCTGAAATATTAATTGATACTGACATAGCAATACATTAAACAATAAACATAAAACATTATTTTCTGCGGGAGATGAAGAAATTCTTCAGGCAGGTCTTGCGGTGAGCGTCGAGAAGCTGTTTCAGACTCTCGATCTGTGGGGGGAGCTGTTTCTTGTATGATCCCCACCAGGCATAGATGTAGACTCCGAGATTGGTATCGGGAATACGCACAATGATCTTGGCACGCCGTTTCTGTTCCATGATCGTAAACTTGAGTCTGGGGTAGTCCTTCATGGCATCGGTGAAGATGGCCTTGATTCCGAGGTATGCCATATGGTCGATTTTTACCTTCTTGTAGGCTATAGCCAAGACGTCATCCCAATCTTTCATGTATGTGTCAAGCTTCTGCTTCTGACGGATCATCCATAGAGCTACATCCTCAGGACGATAGTATTTCAAGTACATGACAGTCAGATTCTTCCCATTGATGTTCACTTGCAATGAATCATAAGACTGCTCTGCGAAGAGCGTGCAGGCAGGCGACAGTTTGACCACCAGTCTCTGACCATTGGATTTTGGCGAATTTGTCGCCACAAGCTTAACATCATTTTCGTCGATGTCGTCGTTGCCAAGCAGCTGTATCCTGACCTCAGCGGGCGAAGGACTTTTCGCGATGAAGGGTCGTTCGGGGCTTTGATCGTTCATCATTTTCATCTTGAGGAAGAGGTCGAGTGCATCGTCATTGCTCCTGCCTTCCTCCAACATCTTGCGGATGTTGTTGTTGATCTGTTCTTTTGTGTATTCCATATTATTCGTCGGCTATATACTGACTTGATCGGATTTGACAGATTCTTAAAGGAGGGAATTGTCGATGATGACAGTTCCTCCATTGGCTGCATGGTTGATGACTGTCCGGCCAGAATTCCTTTGTGGGATGGCAATCTCGAAATCCTCAATGCGTCCGATTGCCTTGCGGACGGCCACACGTGACTGGGAGACAGCCTGGTTGAAATATGTGTCAAACTTTCCTTCCACAGCCTTCAATAGTGTTTCGTCGGACATGAAATAGATTGTGCTAAACAGTTCTCTGAGCGGCTTGTAGTTGTTGGCAGTCAGGCTTCTGCGCTGGAAACCCTTGGGGTGGAGCAGGGTATAGATATAGATAAGTTTGGAAGGGCGGTCGGTGAACTTCACCTCCACTTCGCTGCCATCAGCCATCAACATGATGACTGCGTAGCGGCCTTGTCTGCCAGCCACTGCATTCAGCCTCACCTCCACGCCTATGGGGCGTGAACATACAGTCTCGTCGGCCAGCATGTACTGAGCCAGGCGTTCCTTCATCTCGTCAACCGTCATCGATTCAATCAGGTTGGTAATCATCTCATTGGTCGTTGTCTTTATCATATGCAAAAAAGTCTCTTGTTACAAATATAGGGTTTTAGTTGAATTATGGCGGTGTTTCCCTGTTAAAAAAAGAAAAAGGCCGATCAGATCATCACCACTATGCCGAAAAACCGGCTATGTGGTGACGTTCATTCTTGTTGGAGAGTATCTCGGCACGGCAGTAGGCTTCAATCTCCTCAAGGGAGGCATACTTGCCAGAGAGGATGTAGTCGACGGTGCGCTTGCGGGCAATGTTCTCTATCTGACCGCCTGAGAAGTCAAAGTTCGTGGCCAACTGACGGGCATCTTCGTCGCTGAGGTCCTTCAGCATCGAGCGCCATATCAGGCTCTTCACCTTGGTGTCGGGCTTGTGGAACTCAATCTTGAAGATGAAGCGGCGCTCGAAGGCACTGTCGAGGTTGTTCGTCAGGTTGGTGGTGGCGATGAGGATCCCCTCAAGGTCCTCAATCTCCTGCAGGATGATGTTCTGCATGGCATTGTCCATCTTCTCAACAGAGGGATTATTACCACCAAAGGTGCTGCGCTTGCCAAAGATACCATCGGCCTCGTTGAAGAAGAGGATGGGCTTCACCTCGCTGTTGCGGCAGAGCTCGCGATAGCGCTGGAAGACGGCCTTGATGTTCTTCTCGCTCTCGCCGACGAACTTGTCGCGCATGCCGGCAATATCCACCTGCATCAGGTTGCGTCCTGTCTGGCGGGCTATCTGCAGCACAGTCTCGGTCTTGCCAGTGCCAGGGCCGCCATAGAACAGACAGGCAAAGCCCTTGCGCATGCCTTCTTCCTCAAGGCGCTTCTGGATGTTGGGGAAGTTGTCGACAGACAGCAGGCTCGTGAGGCGCTCAATCTGCTGCTGCTCGGTCTCATTGTAGAAGAGAGGCTTCTCCTTAATCGTCTTATAATCCTTGAGGAAGCGGCTTCCCATACGCTGCTGCATGCGCTTGCACTTCTTGTGGCTGGGCTTGTAGGCTCCGAGGAGTTCGTTCTTGGCGCGGGTAGTCAGCATATACTGCTCAGTATCGGCCATGCCGTCGGCACATTTCTGCTCAATGTAGCCACACCGCATAAGGGGGTGGTCACCATCACGCAGATGCTCACGCATGAAATCACACTCGAACTCCTCGGGATAGAGGTCGTTGATGGTCTCAAATGTGAGTCCCTCGCCATCAGTGCCCTCCCACTGTGCGTAGTCGTAGACAATCATCAGCAGCAGTGACTGGACATGGATGTCGTCGCTGAATTTCAGTACCTCGTGGCAGAGGGGCAGGTGGGGATTGGCCTCGCACAGTTGCACCATCCACTCTTCGTCGTCGCGGAAAGAGACATTACGGTCATTGAAGTTCTTGTCGATACGGCTCTCGAGCTTGTCGACGAACTGCTGTTCAGTGAGTCCATCAATCTTCTCGGGTACGAATGGCTTGTTGTGGCGAAGGGCTGTCACAACACCATAGACAAGGGAGAACCCTTCATAGTGTCTGCCCATCTCAAAGCTGGCACAACGGGCGAACCAACGTTTCTTAACCATCTCCTCAATCTCCTCGGAGTAGGTCATCATCATCAGTCGGGATACATTGAGGTAGTTGCCCATCTTCTTCCAGGAGAGGGGTTCTCCGGCTTCAATCATCATAGCCAATACCACAATCTGGATATCTGTCAGACCCAGCTCACCACGCAAGAAGGCGAGAGGGTTCTTCACCGACTCCCAAAACTCATCGGTGAGTTCAGAGTCGCGCGACTGGTCGAGTACACGGTTCAGGGCCGTGATAATGGTCCAGGTGTCGGGCTCCTTGTACTCGGGCTCTTCATCGACCATCATGTGGCCCTGGCGCATTTCAAACTCCATACCACTTAATCCGTTTCCTACGTTTCTGTTCTGAATCTTTAATTTTCTAGGCATATTCTTGTGTGTTTAATGATTTACAGGTACTAATATATGGTATTGGTTTGAAATAACAGCCCCAACTTATATGTATGAGTGTTTCTTCTAGTTCAGTCTTCAACGACAGTGCGGGTGGTATAGTCGGAGTAGACGATGATCTGCACCCCCTTGTCGGTGGGGGAGCAAGGATGACCTGCCAGATTGTAGCGGGCCACCTCTTCTGTATCATCGCTATGACGGGTCTCAGTACTCCTCACAGCTGTGGGTTCACCCTCTTCGCCAAAGTAGATACCTTGAAGGGATGTACATCCAGCGAAGGCATCGTCGCCAATGTAACTGACGGTGGAAGGGATGTAGATCTCCTTGAGGTAGGCTGCACCCTGAAAGGCACCACGGGCGATGCGGCGACAGTAGGGATGGATGGTGTATGACTCATTGTGGCTACCAGCGGGATAGCGAACGAGGATCCAGTCACGCGTACCCTCATAACCTACGGCATAGAGTACGCCATCGATAGTCTTGAACTTGGCTTCTCCCATGAAGACGCCGTTGATGTAGCCTGAGGGGAACTGGTCGATTTTCTCAATCTCCTGGGCATGGATGGCTGCACACATCGTGAGTGCCATCAGTAAAGTCATAATTTTCTTCATATACATTATTTGTTATTTAATACAGTCTTCGGTTCGACGATAGGCCCACGTGTATTTGCCACGAGAGTCGCGCAGGTAGAGTTCGGGCGACAGAAAACCGGTGATCTGGAACTGGTAGGAAGTGTTTCCTTGGGTAAATGTAATGTAATTGCCATCATAGCGCCACTTGAAAGTCTCTGCATAATATGCTGAACCGCCAATGTCCTCCATGATGATGTCGGCCTTGCCATTGGAGAATATCCTGACCTCCTTGAACTCCACATTGCCCACAAACATCGGATAGTAACACTGCCAGAGACCGGGCAGCAGATCGGCAGTGAGGCGATTATAGCCGGTGCGACGATAATATTCATAATCGCTCTCTCCATATTTCCCGTCCAGGTAAGGACACTCGCAGCCCACAATCATCAGGGCTGCCCATAAGAATAACAGTTTGTAGATTTGGTGTTTCATAATTGTGAATGTTTACATAGGCTAATATAGGTTTTAAATAATAAAACACACCGCATTTTTATACATATAAGTAAATGCGGTGTGTAATGTATGGAGGAATGTCGTTTTACAAATTGAGTCTGACTACACAACCCATGACTGAGTAGTAGATGAGCGCATCTTTTACTGTAAGCCCTGATGCCTCCAACACATCGCGGTATGCCTTAAGCTGTGCTGCATACTTACCTGCATAGTGCTCGTTTTGGGGGTCTGGGTTCGTAATCGTTGCCTTACTACCAGGGAAGTTCTTGAAGTCGATGAGCACACACTCATGGTCGTTGAGATACCAAAGCAAGTCGATCTCACCATGCACTATCTGACCAGGCAGAGGTTGAATGAAGGAAACCTCATGCTTGATGGCTAAGGGCTTGCCATAAGTCTGCTCTAGCCAAGCATACAACTTCTCGATGGATGTGATTACCTTATCGGGCTTTGATATAACATCACGCATGTTATTGCCATTGCGGATATTGGTAGCTTTCTCCACATTCTCCTCATGGGAAAGAGTGGGGTCATAGACT
>Ga0247610_10001365_pt1 | contig 30503 bp, 45 predicted proteins | sample 174DNAGHGhighgp2_FD_193483 | JGI IMG/M metagenome (GOLD analysis project Ga0247610, IMG submission 193483) | Sheep rumen microbial communities from Palmerston North, Manawatu-Wanganui, New Zealand - 1742 DNA GHGhigh gp2 | ecosystem: Host-associated > Mammals > Digestive system > Stomach > Rumen...
TATTGATTACGGCTTAGTTCCTTAATCATTAAAGATAGAGTTTTGGGGCGGTGGGCAACTGCCGCCCTTTTTAAAAAAGTGAATAAAATGTGTAACTGCAACGACCTATCAAAGTACGATTTCAAGTCTCCCGCAATGCGGGCATATCTCGGCACATACGGCGAACACTTCTCCAAGGAGTTGTGTGAGGATGCCGTGAAGATGATGCGTGACCGCCAAGGCAACCCGGTGCAGATGTCAAGCAAGGAGGACATCAAGACCATGCTTGAAAACAACGGGGTGACGCTTGGCCGCAACACACTCTACGATGCGGTGTACGTCCATGCAATGGCAAGAGCCGACTATTGGGGTAGCAGCATCGATGACGAGGCTCACCTCGCCATGTACATCAAGGACTACATCGACGATCCTGACGGCTACGAGGGTAAGGCATTCAACCGCTGGTATGCCGATATGTGTAAGATGGGTATCGTATTGGATTGGGAAGACTACGTTAGATGATCGCCAAGTGGATTGACATAGACGGTGGAAAGTGGCGCATCGTGGTCAACTACGATGTGACACCTGCGGAGGATGTTTGGATTACCAAGCAACTGCGCTCCGTCAATGCCTATGAGAGCGACATAGAGGCTGCTCTACGGCTCTTTTATGAGCCAAACAAGGCTTGTACCGTCAGCGACCCAAACGAGCGCATGAGCGTTGTCTGCATCGGATGGACTACGAGCCGGGCAGAGTGGCACAATTCCATCGTCCATGAGATAGACCACGTTCAGCGTGACATCTGCGAGTACTATGATGTTTCACTTGGCGGTGAACTTGCCGCCTATGTGCAAGGCTACCTTGCAAGCGAGATGATATTATGAATAACCTCGGCACGGACATATTGCTTGAGCGCAGGCACGAGTTCAGCGTTGACGGGAGGATGTACCACATCGCGCCGCCATCGCTGGGCAAGTTGTTCGTGTTGCAGGGGTTGATTTCAAGTATCGGCATCAACGAGAAACTGCTGGCATCCATGCCGCACGTTGAGTTGTTGCGTGTTGCCGAGGCCGAAAAGCACAAATGCTGCGAACTGATTGCCTATGCCACCTGCGACACAAGGGAGCAGTTGAGCAACGTGGCCGAGATTGAGCGGCGCACACACCACTTTGAGTTCCTCCTCGATAATGCCGAGGTGGCTACGCTTATGGTCGCCACGTTCAGCCACAACCGCCACCACCAGTTTATGGATGAGTCGGGTATAGCCAAAGAGCGTGAGCGCATGGCGGCGGTAGCACGGCACAAGGAGAAAGGCGGCGGCATAGCATTCGGCGGTAAAACAATCTTCGGTCAACTGATAGACCCTGCCTGTGAGCGTTACGGCTGGACATACGACTACACCGTTTGGGGTATCAGTGCAGCCGTCCTAGAGTTGCTTATGGCAGATAAGGTTAGCGAGGTGTTCTTGACCGATGACGAGAAAAAGAAGATGCCGAAACACCTCATTGAGACCGATGATATCGTAAGCGGTGATGACCCGAAGAATTGGAAACGTATGGAGCAGTTAATGAACATGGGATAACACTATGGCAGAATTAAAGTTTATCATAACGGCTGACAATAAGGGCATGATGGAGGCTCTGCAAGAGACGCAACAGGCTATGCGCACTACGGCAAGAAATGTGGAGCAGATTGGGCAGATGCTCGACCTGCAAGAGTTCCGTGACGCATCTGCATCCGTTACCGACTTCGCCAGCAAACTCTATGACGCAAGCCGGGAGTCGGTCAGCAACCTGTCAACGATGAGCCAGGAGTTCTCCGCACAGGCAGAGACCATCCGCAGTGAGATGGAATCCATGCTTGGCGGCGGCTCGATGGACGGCATGGCTGACAAACTCGATGCCTATAAACAGGCCGTTATGGATGCCAGTGCAGCAGCCGAGACCGCATACAATGTGCAGGGTGTTGCCGTGGCTACATTGGCCGATGAACTTGATTCACTACAACAAGCGCAGGAGGCTGCTCTTAGCGCAGGGGATAGCGGAACGGCACAAGCCTTGCAGGGCGACATTGACGCGCTCTCAGGCACGTTAAAACAAGCCGAAGAGCAACTTGCGCAGCTTGGAACGCAAGCCGAAACAGCCAATCAGCAACTCAACAACCTTGATGCCACCTTTGCCCAGTTCGGCGGGAATGCCGAGAATGTGGGCAGCGCATTCGACACCATCAAGGGAAAGATTGGCGAGGCAACCGAGGCAACGAAGAACTGGCTGACCGGGAACGGAAAATTCACCGAGGGTGTCAATAGCATGAAAGAGGCTCTCGGTAGTATGGGTGGCGCATTCACCCCTGCTATCGCAGGAGCAAAGAAGATGCTCGTTGCCCTGCGGGCTATGATCGCCACCCCAATCGGTGCCGTGCTGACTGCCGTAGTGCTTGCCCTGCAAGCGATGCACAAGTGGTTTACCAAGTCGGCAGAAGGCCAGCGTGCATTCGCCAAGGTGTCGGGATATATCACAAGTGTACTCGGCACTTTGACGGACATCGCAGTAGCCGTCGGCAAGTACTTATTCCGTGCGTTCACAGACCCGAATAAGCCGCTCGGTGCATTCGCCCGCAACCTTGTCGGCACATTCTCCAATGCGTTGAAATCCGTCTATCATCTGGTCAAGGGGCTTGGCAACAGCCTCGCCTCGCTCGGCACAATCATCAAGGGCATCGGCACGATGTCACTTGACACCATTTCTGCCGGGTGGGAGCGGCTGAAGAATGCTGGCACACTGATGGGACAGGCGTTCAAAGAGGCAGGAAGCGCAGCCGCAAACGCATTCGGCACGATTATCAACCTCGGCAAGAGCGCAGCCGAGGTGGTCAGCGACGTGTGGAATGCCGCATCGTTCAGCGGATTTGAAAAGTATGTCAACGACCAAATCAAGAAAGCGCAGGTCGCAGGGCAACTCAAGCAAGACGAGGTGGATGCCACCATCAAACTTCAAGAGGCACAAGCGAAGCAGGCCGAGTATGACAAAAAGATTGGCGAACAATACGAAAAACTTTACAAACTCAAAGGCAAGGAACGCCAAGATGCTATCAACGAACTCAAGAAGTGGCAACAGGCCAAGTTCGATGATGCTATCGAGGCGCAGACACAACTCTACGAGATAACAAAAAAGAACAACTCGCTGCATTCATCTACGCTTGAGGATTTGCAGAAAGAGCGTGACTTGAGAACACAAGTATTGCAGTTAGAGGCACAACGTGCCAACTCTACCCGTATGCTCGCCCGCATGGAGGCCAGTAACGAGCGGCAGATGGCAAGTGCTGCTGCAAAGGCTGCAAAAGGTGGTGGCAAGGTGGTCACTATCGACACTAAGAAGGTCCAAGAGGCCGAGGCGGCACTGGCGGAACTGGAGCGCAAGCAGGACAACGAGCGCATATCGCAGACGGTGGCTATGGAAGAACGGCTCACCGCTGCACGTATCGCAGCCATGAAGGACGGTGCCGAAAAGGTGGCCGCACAACGTGAGGCGGAGAACAAAGCAGAGTTGTTGCAACTTGCCGAACAACTCAAGGCCGCGAAGGAAGCCGAATACCAACGGCAGAAGGCACGCTACGAAGCCGAGCAGAAACTATTGCCTGCCGACGAGCGTAAGCCGTGGGAGGCCGCTATGCTTGACCAGTCAGCCATTGATGCGATCGTCAAACAATATGAGGAACTAGCAGACCTCATCAAGCAGAAGCAGCAACAAATCATTGAGGGCGAGAGCCAGTCCTCAATGCGTGAATATTTGAAACAATACGGCACATACCAGGAGAGGCGTTTAGCCATAACCGAGGAATATGCCGACAAGATTAACAGGGCTACCACCGAGGGAGAAAAGATGATGCTTGCCAAGCAGCGTGAATCGGAATTATCGCAGCTTGATAAGGACTTCGGCTTGCAGACGCAGCAGATGGCAGACTTGTTTGCCGATGCGAGCGATAAATCGGTAAAGTCCATTGAGGCTATAATCGGCAAGTACCAAACCCTTGTGGACTACATGAAAGGCCAGAGCGACATCAGCCGTGAAGACCTTATCAGCATCGGTTTCAGCGAGGAGGACATCGACAAAATCCAGCGTGGAGAAATCAAGATAAACGATGTCATTGCCGCCATCGAGAAACTGCAAAACGAAGTAACGAGGCGCAGCCCGTTCAAGGCTTTCAAAGCCGAAATTGACAATTCGCTCGGCAAACTCAAGGCAGGGCAAACGGGCGAAGGCTTGCAGGGGATCGGCCAAGCCGTGAACAAGTTCCTGCCCTCCGTCAAGGAGTTCGGCAAGAACATCGCCAGCATCTTCGGCTTCGACGATTCTGCCGTGCAGGGTGTCATTGATGCCGTGGGCGGCTTGGGCGACGCAGCAGCAGGTGTCGGGCAGATCATGTCGGGCGACATCGTGGGCGGCATCATGAACACGGCAAAGGGCATCGGCACGATTGTCAATGCTGTTGAGGGATTGTTCGGTGCGGACTACTCATCCTACAACAAACTCGTTGAGCAGTACAACAAGTTGATTGATGTATGGGATGACCTATTGGACAAGAAACGTGAATACCTTGACACCAGCTATGGTGCAGAGGCATTGCGAGCCGAAAAGGAGGCAACCGAGATTCTCAACCGAGAGACTGAGGCATGGCGGGAGCTGGGCAAGGAGAGACTGAATGCGGGGGCAAGTATCGGCTCCCACTCCATCGGCAGACGCATTGTGAACGAGATGACCGCAGCCGATTGGGGCGACATCAGCAAAGCCATTGGAGGCAATGCCCGGAAGATGTTGGGCGAGAGGCTGACGGGTCTGTTCGACCTATCGAGCGACCAGCTGCAAAGGCTCAAGGAAAGCGCACCCGCATTCTGGGCTCGCATGGATGATGATGTGCGAAAGTATTTGCAGAACATCATCGATGGTGCGGAGCAGCTTGAGGATGTGCAGAAAGCGGCACAGGAACGCCTCACGCAGACCACCTTTGAGGCCATGCGTGATGACTTCATCAGCAAACTGGCAGACATGGAAACGGCGGCAAGTGATTTCAGTGATGACTTCGCTGAGATGCTGTTCAAGGCAATGCTCAACACTAAGGTTAATGAGATGTTCAGCGACAGGTTATCAAAGTGGTATGACCAGTTCGCCGAGAGCATGAAGGATGGCGAAATCAGCGAGAGTGAGCGTAACGCCCTGCTTGCCGACTACAACAACATCGTGGCCGATGCGGTGAAACTGCGTGACACGCTTGCCGACGCAACGGGCTATTCGCAGAGCGTTGGTGAGGGCAGCGGAGCATACAAAGCCGCATCCTCGTTCAGCCAAGATCAGGGCGATGAACTCAACGGAAGACTGACCGCCATCCAAATCGGTCAAGCCTACCAAAACGAACAACTGACAATGGCGGTGATGCAGTTGCAGACACTTTCCGTTGTCGGTCAGGAGCAGGGGAACACCCTTGCCGAGATGCGCAACCTCATGCTGATCGGCAACAGCCACCTTGAGGACATTGCCCGCTACACACGAATTGCGGCCCAATATGGGGACGCAATAGAACAGATTGCAACCAAGATTAAAACGCTATAAGATTATGCCAAGGGGGATTTGTACGATATACAACTGGGACGGCAACGAAAACGGCCACAACATCAAGGCTGAGTTCGGTGTCTCGTTGAGCGATGGTGCTATCAGCGCATTGCTGGCTTGGCCCGATGCGAAGGAACGTGTCAGCAATGAGAGCAGATTGGAGGACGGGAAGCGCACAGATATCATGGCACCGACCCGCTTTGCTGCCCGAACCATCACGCTTGAGATGCACCTCATCGCCAGCGACTTCGGAGACCTGCTTGCCAAGGAACGTGCGTTTTTGGCAGCGTTGACCTATTCTCCAGAGGGCATCATCCTATTGTTTGAGATATACGGACAAACGATTCAATATAGGTTGCAGTATATCTCATGCACGCAGTTCGCAGTATTTGGCGGCACGCTAGCCAAGTATGCCGTTAGGTTTGAGGAGCGTGTGCCGAGGAACGGATTACAGACAAGAGATTTCAGCAGCATTGGCGAATGAGTGACTTAGGCTACACATACGGCATTCAGCAGAGGGCGACACCGACCATCACCCTGCACTATTACAACAATACTAATAGTGCGGAAACGATTCTGCTGCCAATTACTCCACGCTCTATGCGTAGGTTTAGGCTGATGGAAGAGGACTGCATCGTTCTGGAGTTCTCACTTTCCTATGCCATACATATCGGTGTCGGTGACTATATCGATGATGCTGTGTTTGGCACGTTTTATAGCAACGATGAGCAGATGCCGAAGTACAACCAGCGCACTGGAGGCTATGACTACTCGCTGAGATTCGATGCTCAGTACTATCGCTGGCGCAGGTATCTCTGTATGCTTGTCGCCAACGTGTACGATGAGAACGAGGACGATTATATAGACAGGCGAATGGAGGTCGAATGGAATCTGACCGCACCGCTTGCTACCCATGCCCAACAGATTGTTCGGAATCTGTCTGTGCTTGGCTTTTCGGGCGTCTCCATATCCATCACCGCAGAGAAGGCTAACGGGGTGCGGTATCTGCAATACAATGGCATTAGCATCATCGAAGCTCTTAGGATGATAGCCGAGGCATGGGAGACCGAATGGTGGGTCACAGACAATACCATCCATTTCGGCAAATGCGAGCTGGACAACACTCCGTTTGTTTTCGCTTTGGGCAATAACGTGGAGAGCATGGACGTGGCCCGTGACCAGCAGACCTATGCCAATCGGGTCTATGCCTATGGCGGCACTCGCAACATCCCAGATACCTACGATAGGGAGCTGGTGTTTGAGGTGACGGATGTAGGCTCAGACGGATTCAAGGATGCCAACAGACCGCTTCGAACAGATATGATAGGCGGTACATCAACCGCCACCATCGTGCAGTTTACAATGGCCTCGAGCGCAACGGCATCGGGTAACGGATACTCGCAGCGTACCGATACCAAGACATTGAACGGCAAGCAGACGATTGGCGGCTCAGTAGCCGTTTCGATGAAGTTGGCTAGTGATGACTGGACCGTAGCAAGCGACTACCCAATCGTGTCGGCATCGCTGATTCTCCATGTCGGTACTCAGTCCATCACGCTCGACACGCAGAGCAACATCATGTCCTACAAGGACGATAGCGATGCCTCTGACACCGAGATTAAGCGGGTATGGGATTACTCATGCGATATCAGCCGTGAGCTCAACTTGACGGGCAACACGCAGATATACCTTGAGGTACGATGGTCGGTTGCGTATCAGCAGGTTTCCGATGTCACCGCATCGTTTGTCGGCGAACTATCATATATCACCGCCTCGTCTGGCGAGGAAAACGCTACCAAGCAGGTCATCGTGACACCCGTAGGATTGACTGGCAGACAAGCTACATATTACGCTGCTACTGGGCTTATAAAGTTCAACGGCAGTTCGCCCAGCAACTGGGTTGCCGGCAGGGAGTACACCATTTCCCCAACCACTATTAAGGTCCCGATATCTTACTATACACCCAAGTACGATGCCGAGGGGATGAGCGCAGTTGGCGAGAAACGGCTGCATCTGCCCGGCAACAACCGCTATCGCCAGTCCAACGGAGTGACCAGCCATAACATCTGTGAGATATCGGTTGTCATGGAAGATGAGTACCCACGATTGCAACTGCGTATCAAGGCGGGTAGCATCTACACCACCACAAAGACCGATACCACCACCCATAATGACGACAGTGTGACCCGAGAGAACTGGAAGCAGTACTCGTTCCTTGCTGAGTATAGCGCAGACGGCGGGACAACGTGGCAAGACTATCGATTTGACACCGACTGGCTTATGGACGGGCAGAAACTGCAAGCCGTGTTCACCGCCCCTGCATCCGTGCAGTCGAGCGGATGGATGCTGGCTGGTATGACCTTTGATGTCGGCTATGTCAACAATACACGCAGATTTAGCATCATCCGCAATACCGACTATGGCTCATCGATACCCAACCAGTTCCTCTACCCGAGTGACCGCGACGAGTTTTTCTTGGTCGGCTGGAATCCTCAAGCCATGACCGAAATGGGTCTTGTGTCGCAGTCGCAGCAGCGTCTGCAAGCCAAGACCAACGAATACCTGCAAGCCATGCAGGATGGTCAGTTCACGTTTACCTGCCGCATGATTAGCGACATCTTCAGAACGTGGGACTACGGGGGCAGGGGCAAGGTGGATGGCTTGTACACCTACGGCTTGATTAAGGCTGGCGCAAAGGTAACCATCAATCACGATGCCTTGCCTAACGGAACGAAAACCAGCCGTATTATCGGCTACGAATATAAGCTGGATATGCCGTTTGATACCCCGACTTATATCATCGGGGAGACAGAGGCATACTCAAGGCTCAAACAGATTGAGAAACAACTAACAAAACTATAACGATATGAAATGTTTTTATTGTCATTACAACAACGGAGCGGGCGGGAAACTAAACCGACCCGTAATCACACATCCGCAGGGTAACCTCATCAATCTTTCGTTTCCGATCACAACGAGAGCCGTCACTGTTATTGATGGTGAGGAACACGCGGAAGAGGTTGAGATGGATTTATCACAGAACCTCGCCAGCAAGCCAGTCGTGGAATTGTCCCGAGGCAAGAAGGTGCTGAAATATGAGTGCGACATCTTCCAGAACAAGGTCAGCTTCGTTGACTACGGCAAGCTACCCCTTGGCACTTATGACATCGCTATCTCGCTTGATTTCGTTGGCGGCTCACAAATGCGCTTCCGCAAACGCACCATGCTGCAAATCGTCGAGCACATGGATGGCCAATACGCTAATGACGAGTTCAATGTTACCGCCATCTACCCCATCATCAAGGGCAGGACAATCGCAATCTCTATTGCTGACGGACAAGTCCGCATCAGCGAGAACGGGAAATTCCAGGGCGATGATAAGCCCAACAATGGGCGAGCAGATATCACCGCAAAGCAGGGTAATGGCTACCTCGTTTTTGAGGATGGGAAAGCGAAATTATACACTTAACTCATATATATTATGGCAAAAGACAGATTGACACTATACGATAAGTATGGGAATAAGAGGGATGTCGATATGTCCACCGAAGACGTGACACTCGACAACGAAGGCGGGAAGACGCTCAAGCAGAAACTTGCCGAGGTGGACGAAGGTATCGGTGAACAGGTGAAGAAAGTTGTGTTTAACGGCACAACGAAAAACGCATCAAACGGAACTATCGACCTCGGCGACCAGATGCAGGCAGACTGGAACGAGAGCAGTACCAGCTACCCGACATTCATCAAAAACAAGCCGAATGTTGTCACCGGCATAAGGATTGGCTCAAGCGGCAGCACGATCACGCCGACAGGCGGTGTTATCACCTTGCCCGAAAGCGAGGGTGGTGGCACGACAGAGTGTGACACCGCTATGAGCGACACGAGCGATGCTCCCGTGCAGAACAAGGTCATCAAGGCTTATGTTGATGGACTCATTCAGGGCTTGCGGAACGTGCTAAACACCATTACGCAGGATGGTGCAACGCAGGGAGTTATCGACACCTTCAACGAGGTGAAGGCTTTCCTTGAAGGCATCAGTTCAAGCGACACGTTGGCTGCAAAGCTATTGCTCAAGCAAGACAAGTTATCTGCTGGCAACGGCATCGTGATTGCACAGGACGGCAAGACGGTGAGCGTGGATGCCGAGGTTGTTCAGCCTGTCACCGCAGACGGCACGTTTGCAATCCGCATCGGCAACAACACCTACACCATCAACCTCAACCACAGCCATCCGCAGTATTTGACGGCGCAGTCGCTGAAGGCTGGTAGTAACGTGAGCCTGTCGGTCAATCAGCAGACTGGAGAGGTCACTATCAACTCGACTGGCGGTGGTGGTGGCAGTGGCACACAGGTACAGGCTGACTGGAATCAGACTGACTCCACCGCAGTTGACTTCATCAAGAACAAGCCAAACATTCCCGTTGTGCCTACAGCGGTCAGTGCGTTCACGAATGATGCGGGCTACCTGACGCAGCAGTCGCTGGCTGGTCGAGTGCAGTCGAATGATGTTGTGACCATTGTTAAGATTTCGCAGGCAGCTTATGAAGCCTTGCCAGTTAAGGATAGTACAACCCTGTATCTTATCACCGAGTCATGAAGACAGGAAGTGACAATATAGGCTCGTTGTTCCTTGGCACCGAGGGAATCGGCAAGGCATATCTTGGCAACGAACTGGCATTTGACGCCAATGCTCGTCACCTGCCGAGCCGTTACAAGGAATGCGAGTATATAGATAGTGTTAATTACGGTGCTTATGCTGCATACATTAAAACTGGTGTCCTTACATCAAGTGAACTTCGTATTGTAATAAAAGCATATGGAGAAGTTTCTGACGGATGGTGTTTTCTGTTTGGCGCTCAACCAAACAGTCAAACTAATATGTTTGATTGTTACAGTTATAATGACAAAGTGCATAGTTTTAAAGTTTATGGTTCAAGTTTTGGCTCTGGATATATTACTAATGTTGCAGGAATCTATGAAATAGATATTAACAAACATAGGCTTATATATAATGGGGTTACATACACATCAGAGACTTCTGATTCGTGGCAGAATAATCTCGAGATGCCTATTTGTGCCCTTAATGACAATGGCAGTTTTAATGGAGGCGCACATGCTAAAATATATTATGCTAAAATATATGATGGAGATGACCTGATACGCGACTATGTTCCTGCATATGATACGGTTGCTCAAAAATATGGTCTATATGATTTCGTCAATGGCACCTTTACATCAAGCGCCAATACCAGAACCCAATTTACAGGTGTAATCAAGTGAGTTTGAGAATGAATTATTAACAACAGCAACAACATAAAAACAATGGCAGAGAAAATTATAACTCCTTATGGAAGTAACGGTCAAGCCGCTGACGGGCTTGGCATAGTAGACAACCTGAGTTCAGGAGGACATGACAAGGCATTGTCGGCAGAAATGGGCAAGGTGCTGCTCGGGCTGATGCATACGTTGTGGGATTCGCTCGGCGAATCCGCGTTTTGGCTTGGCAAGCCTGACATTGACTGGTCATCCATCGGTTTGCTGACGCACACGATTTCGCGCACAATCGCGCACGGTCACAGCAACAGCAGCCTGTTGCAGATTGCGGATGGTTCGCCGCTGAATGAGACCATCATCTTTGACGAGGGCTACGTTCTTGACACGCTCACGGTGACGATGGGCGGTGTGGATGCCAGCCAGTACATTTCTGGCAACACAATCTCCATTCCCAGTGTGACTGGCCCCGTCGTGATTACCGCAACGGCTACATCGGCAAAGTCTATCACGCTTAACTTGACGGGTTGCACCAGCAGCAACGATGCCGCTGGCGTGAGCGAGGGAGCATCGTACACTACGAAGATTGAGGGTGATGGGATTAACAAGGTCGTTGGTAAAAACGGCTTTTCCGTCACGATGGATGGTGTCGCCTTACCCATTGTGCTTGAAGATGGCTATCCTCGTGATTCCGCACCAAGCGAAAGCAACCACATCGACATAGACAGCGTTCCATGTGTTGTATATAAGTCAGACCTGACATCAATAGAAAATGGCGCAAAGGTACAGATTGGCAAGCCTTATTATGAAGTTCGCATCCCTGAAGTAACAGGGAATATAACAATCGCTGCTACTGCCGTTGATTTTATTGTTGCAGGACCGTGGTATATTGGCACAAGCACACCAGGATCATCTGAAACTTGGTGTAAAAATTCCGAGCCTATTCCAATCGCAAGAGTTTCTCCATTCGATACAATCGAATGGGCGCATTTTGGTCCTTCAGCTGGCCAAACTGGCAACTATCTAACGAATAAGGCTGTTTGTGAGTACAATTCACATTATTATCTTAAGACGGCAAATGACCCCGCTTGGAAGTATAACCAAAATTCAAACACTGTAACTATAACTGGTGACAGTGCGACGCAAGCGCGATTGATTTTCGCTTCATTCACCTATCAATATCTCAGCAGCTGCTATGTGCAAGGCAGTGGCGGTAATAACACGACTGCTATTTTCAAGCCGTCTGCATATGTCGAAAACCAATAAATCCTAATGCTATGGCTACTAAGATAACTGAACAGGACTCAATGCGTGTAGCCGCCACTAAGATTACTGGCGGCTTCACGGAGTTGGGCGTAACCGCACCGAGCATCACCGAACAGGATTCGATGAGCGAGATTGCCCGCAAGGTCAATGCCGCCTTTGATGCTATTGTTGACAGCCCGCAGCACATCACCGAGCAGGATTCGATGCAGGTTATAGCCAACAAGATTGATGGTAACTTTGCAGCAGCCGATGTGCAGCCCACGCCAACCGTCAGCACGTTCTCGTTCCTGCACGCCAGCGACCCGCATGGTCAGTCATTTGCTCTATTGAAGACTACGCTGGACAGCGACAGTGACTGCGAGTTTGCAATGGTCACTGGTGACCTGAAGGCTTACGGAAGTTCCGCTGTCGGCTACAACGCATCAACGCTCAACAATCCATCCAACTACAACGGCAAGCTGATGGCTTGTGCGGGCAACCATGACGCTTGGGATAGTTGGGACAACAATACCACCAACCGCGACAACCGTTGGATGTCAAAGTGGCTGTATACCCTCATGGGCAATAGCGTGACTTGGGGTGATACGTTAGGCGAAGGCTTTGATGGTGCGCCGATTTCATCCTACTATTACAAGGACTTCAATACCAATGGCGACCATCCCGTGAGACTGATTACCATTGACCAGTTCGAGGTCTACAAGAAGTTGGGCGTCAACGGCAATACCTACACTGCAAGTTATCGTTCAGTCGTTGTCATGACCAACAAGCAGATGCAGTGGTTCATTCAGTTGCTGAAAGATACTCCAGCGAACTACACCATCATTATCGCACTGCATGAAACGCCGTTCTACAACAATAGCGGTTACATCGAGTCGCTTGACCCGCTGGAGTCAGGCATCACCGAACAGCAGCAGGTTGAACGTCTGTTCATGACCGAAGGAAAGTACACGAATAACGTGCGCGAAAAACTCTACGCGCAAACTTTCTGCGAAGAATACGACAACCGCTATCACAAGACCTCTGGAAACGTGGAGACTTGCGGACTCATCGTCAATATCATGAAGGCTTATCTTAGCAAGTCATCATGGGTGGCTACCTATAACGACAGCAGTTTCCCTGCTGACGGCTCCACGTTGTCGGTGAACGCCGACTTTACAAATATGGGGCATGAACCAGCAGCCTTTGCGTGCTACATTTACGGCCACATCCATGCCGACGGGCATACATGGGTTAGGCGGAGCGACGCCGCCAAGCAACTGATGTTGTCTATCTGCCGCGCCAACAAAAACGTGAACTACTCCAGTTATGATGATGTTGTAGCTACATCACCTGACAACCGCATCAACAAGGTGACGATTGAGTTTGCCCACGGCAACGTGCCCATGTGTGTGCATGTTGAGCGCATCGGTCAGCAGCAGACGATTGGAGGTCGCACGCGCGATGAGCTGTATTTCTACTTTGACGATGACCAGACCATCTCTCATGAGAGGATAACGAATTGGTGATAAAGTGTTTAAACATTAATTACAATACGAATTATGAATTGCAACTGTAACAACAATCACGCGATAAAGCCAGGAATACATCACGTCTTCGGTAACTCGCATGAGAGGATTACAACTGAACGATTGTATGTCGCAGGGGAATCCAGGGCGAGGGTTGAGTGACAAAGATGCAATCCGAGAGAACTATTATAGTTTCGGCTACATCAGTGATGACCCGCATGGATTCGGACCGTTTGTGCTGGCATCGCTGGAGTATGAGAAAATGTTTTAGAAAGGAGGTAAAGAATGATTAGCAACTATTCGCATATCTTGGCAGGGTTGCCCGTGATGTACCTCATAGTGGTTGTAGCGATGTGCGTGGTCATCGGTGCCATGTGCATGGATGCCGCATTCGGCTGGCGCAAAGCAAAGCTGAGAGGTGAGGCGAGGACGAGTTACTTGTTCTCTCGCTCTATCACGAAGTTCGCACTCTATGAGGGAGTACTATTCATCAGCGCAGGGATTGACACGCTTATTCATTTCGTTTGGGCGCAGTTCAATTCGTCAACGGTGCATTGTGTTCCTCTTGCCTCAATCCTCGTAGCCATCGTGCTTTGCATCGTAGAAATTTGGTCGATGCACGAAAAGGCCGAGGAAAAGACAAGGAAAAACATCACCCATGCCATCGAGGTCGTGGCCGATGCGATGTCTAAGGAGCAGGCGGTGGAAATCGCCAAGCACATCATCGACAAAGCGGCAGATGCAAGCGGTGGCGAGGTGTAACCGATTGACATTTCCAATGTTTAAAGAATTGGAAAGAACTGGAAAGAATTGGAAAGAAAAAGCCACCCCGAAGGATGGCTAAACCTTGCAAGAAAGCAAGGCGAAATCGGTACGTTTTAGAAGAACTGCATTAAACGTATTACAAAAGTAACAAAAAAAATTGAATCTACAACATGACAAGAATAGAAAAATACGGAACTTTTTGCCGTTCATGGGAAGGTGGTTGGTCAAACCATCCCAATGACAAAGGCGGGGCGACCATGCGAGGTGTGACCTATACCACATTCTGCGCTTTCCGCAAAGCAAAGGGTCTACCAAAGCCGACCTTGCTGGATCTGAAGAACATCACCGACAAGGAGTGGGACAGCGTATTGCGGTGGCACACCTGGGACAAGCTCAACCTCGACAAAATCAACGACGAGTGGGTGGCTTACCTCATCGCCGACTGCTGCTGGATGTCGGGGCCTGGCTACGTCAAGCGCATCCAGAAGTCGCTCGGCTTGAAGGACGACGGCATCATCGGGCCTAAGTCGCTGGCGAAAATCAACTCAATGGACGGGCCAATCCTGTTCAGTGCTTTGTGGAATCAGCGCAAGGCGTTCTATATGAACATCGGGAAAGGCGGCAATTCGGTCTTTTTGAAAGGCTGGCTGCGACGTCTTGAGTGTGTTAAGCACGGCTACCTGTTCTGCAACGGCGGCAAATACCTGCGATAAAAGTTAAGGTGATGTAAGTTACCTTGATGTAACTCTTAAAACAAAAATAAGGCGGTGAAAACCTGCTTAATATGTACAAATCCTGCAAAATAAGCGGTTTGAACGCAAAAAAGTTGTTTATATGGGAAACATTAACAAAAATGCGGTAGGCGAAGCGGTAGGCCGTATCGGGTGCGGTGCGGTAGTTGTCGCGGCCATTGCTTTAATTTTATCGGCTATATTATGAGTAACAAGAAAAGACTTTTGTACTGCCTGATTGTGGGCATCGTGCTGGGTAACATCGTTTACTGGACAAACCGATGCAGCAAAGGTGAGGTTATCAAGGTGGAACGTGACACGGTGGTCGTTACCGACACAATCGCACGGTACTACCCCAAGCCCGTTGAGGTTGATCGGGTACGCACCGAGTACAAGTTCCTGACGAGGGTGCAACCTGTCGGAAAAACCGACACGTTGTTACGTGAGAATTACGGGAGATTACGTGAGAATTACGTGGATTCCGTGTTGGTCGAAGTTCCCATCGAGTCACGACACTACTCATCCCCGGAATACGATGCCTGGGTGAGCGGCTACGAACCGAGCCTCGACAGCATCAAGGTATATCAAAGGACTGAATATATCACCGAGCGGGTGACCTTGAGCAAACCTCCCAACAAATGGGAACTGGATGCAGTCGCAGGGATTGACTACAACGTGACCACGCAACGATATACACCGCACGTTGGCGGGGAACTGCTCTACAAACCCAACCGATTGCAGGTCGGCATCCGTGGCGGGATCATCAGGAATGACAAGGCCGAGCCGTTTGCCGGTGCTGTCGTGAGATACAGGATTTTCTAGTTTCTTAACCATATAAATAGAAAGGGGTGTTTTAGTTATTAGTTATCTATCGTCTATGCCGTGAGGCATGGGCGATTTTTTGTCCTTTTCTGCCCAAAAACCCACCGAAAACCATAAAAACATATATTTTTTGATATTTTTTTGCCAAAATATTTGGTGGTATATATTATTTGATATATCTTTGCAATGTCAAAAAAAAGTACTAACAATTAAAACAATACGACTATGACACAGGCACAAAAAAACTACATCGCAGTATTGACTAAAAGGTTAATGAAAGTGATTAAAAATGGAGACAAGAGTTATGACCACTTGATGTATGGTCTGAACGCAGACTTTACAACCAAAGAGGCAAGCGAGTGGATTCAACATCTCAAGGATATGATTTTCGCACACAACTCAGTAATTGCATACTACGCAGTAGATGGCGGCAGGAGTAGAAAGGGGCAGATTTAAACCAAACCGGGGGCGGCAACCCCGCCCCCCATATAACAAGAAACAACTAATAACCATCATATAAGTTGCGCACGACACGAACAAAGTGCATTTGATTATGGCAACAAGATTTTACACAACGAGTGAGAATGCCCGCCTACTGACAAAGGCAGCGAAAAAGAATTGTTTCTTTTTCCGCACACTTATGCGAACCGACACTGATACACTCGTTCATTGCGAGACTAACGCACAGGGTTATCAGTACATCAAGGATAACGGCATAGATGTTGACACCGAGGTTAAACCGGCTCCTGCGGCAATGACCTACCGCTACAAGGTACAAGACCGTGGAACTGGCAACGTGATTGGCTTTTTCTATACTGAAGATGAAGCGAACGCAGGCGTTGTGTTGTTTGAAAACAACGATAAGGAACACGGCACCTACGCCCCAGGCTTCTACGAAGTCATGCCGCTGGAGGTTGAAGAAGAAACCCGTTACCGACTCGGTACATTGGTTAAGCATCTGCGATTCATGCAAGGCCTCACCCAAACCCAACTCGCAGAGAAATGCGGCATGGCACAGCCGAACATCGCCCGCATCGAGGCAGGAACCTACGCCACAAGCCTCGACGTATTGTCACGCATCGCAGAGGCGCTCGGCAAACGAATTGAACTGGTATAATAGAAAGGAGATTGAATTATGGAAGCAAAAGAATTAATGATTGGTGACTGGTGCGCCTACGGGGTTAATTGCAAAGGCAGAGTGACGGCATTAACTGAATCCATGATTACTATGTCAGTTGATGGCAATGAAATCAACGGCCTTTATATGCTTATGCCTGATATGATACGGCCCATCCCTCTCACCGAGGAGATTTTGGCAATGAACTTTGGAGAAGACCCGATTGATTATGACCATGAAATGAGAGAACATTTTCATGTGATTGAAACATGGGCAATCGCAGGTAATGAGCCACCTTTTATGTTCTGCCATAGAAATGACTGGGCTGCGATTAAAACTATTGGCATTTACTTCGTCCACGAACTGCAACACATCTTGCGACTTTGTAATATTGACAAAGAAATCAGTATTTAATGCGATCCCTGCAACCGACCAAGCAGAAGAGCCGCCATCGTGCGGCTTTTTTGTCGTTTCAAGAAAAATGCCTACCTTTGCCGTCATCACGTCGTGATGACGGTTATTTTAGTATTTTATTTTGACCATGCCCCGACCAAAAATCGGGGCATTTTTCTGCCATTTTGGTGCAGTTTTGTTGCTAACTCACAAAAGAAAAACCGCCAACCCGCTATCAATCAGCGGTTTGAGCGGCTCAATCATGTTTAACCCTAAAAAACGGGGAATATTTAACGAAAGGGTAACGAATGGGTATTGCAACAGGGCGCTGATGAGGATTTTTGTTGTGTCAATTACCATATCGTTACCATATAATTATATATATTTTTGTTGCTATTTTGTTGCTTGTTGCTATCTTTGCAGCCGATAATCAACTTTTTCGGTCAAAATGAAACAATCCGTCAGACTTAGGCAGAGGAAGATGCCCAGCGGCAACATATCACTCTATCTGGACATCTACCATAAGGGTGTCCGCAGTTATGAGTACCTGCACCTGTATCTATCCCCAAACAAGAAGGACAAGGAGAAGAACCGCGAGACGATGATGTTGGCCGAGGCGATCTGCGCCAAGCGGCTTGTCGAGGTGAGGAATGGCCAGTACGGGTTTTCATCGCCTGTGAGCGTTTCTTTGCGTGACTATGTACAACGTATCATCGACACGAAGAAAGGCAGCACACAGCGCAGGTATGACGCTTTGAACAACATCCTAAACGGCTACTGCCGACCATCAATGATGCTGTCCGACATCACCCCGGCATGGTTCTCGGCGTTCCTCACCCACCTCGGCAAACAGGGCTATGCCCGAAACACCTTGGCGGTGTATGTGTCCACCATGCGCTACATCATCAACCAGGCACATCGAGAGGGTCTGCTGCCGACCAACCCCATTGCCAACATCAAGGGTGTCGGCTATGAGGAGACCAACCGCACTTACCTGACCATCAACGAGGTTCGCAAGCTGGCCAAAACTCCATGCCCGAATGAGGTCACGAAACGTGCCTTTTTGTTCGGGTGCCTGACAGGGCTGCGCAACTGCGACATCCGTGCGCTGACCTGGGCAGACGTTCACGATCAGGACGGCTACACACGCATCATCTACCGCCAACACAAGACCCACGGACAGGAATACCTCGACATATCCGCACAGGCCGCTGCGCTGATGGGCGACAGGGGCAAGGATGCCGATGCGGTGTTCCCGATGATGAGCTGGAGCAGCGTGCGCAAGCAACTCACTGCTTGGGGGAAGAGTGCCAAGATTCCCAAGCACGTCACGTTCCACACCAGCAGACACACCTTTGCCGTGATGATGCTATCTGTCACCGACATCTACACGGTGAGCAAGCTGCTCGGCCACCGGAAGCTGTCCACGACCCAGGTCTATGCAAAAGTGCTGGACAAAGCAAAGCGTGAGGCCGTTGACAATATGCCCGACCTGCTCAATGCCGAAAAAACGCCATAAATGCGTTCTAACGGCCTTTTATCTCCAAGATATATAGTTTATCATCTTCGCCGAAAAAGTGCGTTATACACGAAATTCAGCAAAAATAACTGCATCATCACCCGTTCCTTATATATTAGGGACGGGTTAATTGTTCTATGACCCTTTGCTGTGACTCTATTATGCTGATGAGCCGTGACACGGTGTCGGGCTCACTCGCCTGCGTCGGTTCTGGCAATATCTTCAGCAGCCGTTCAATGGTCTTCACTTGGTGCGGCTTGGGCGATGACACCCCGGCCTCCCAGTTCTGCACCGTTCTGCTGGACACCCCAACGGCCTCGGCAAGTTCCGACTGGAGAAAGCCGAGTTTCTCCCTTGCTTGTTTTACGTCCATATTTATAACTTGATATGAAGTGATAGAATATTCTCAACGATGAACAAATGCCTGATGTCCGCCTTTGGAAGACGGATATCATCGTAGTTTTCATTGGCACTTCGCAGGAGGACGTAGTGCTGCTCATCCTCATCACGGCGAAGGTATTTGAGCAGCCTGTACTCGTTAGTAATGACCAAGTACACCTGCCCGTAGTATAGCACGTTTAAATTCGCCACTTCTCGCACCGCTATCCAGTCCCCGTCATGGATGTGAGGCTCCATGCTGTCCCCGTTGGCACGGATGATGACCGCAGTCGGTGACACGTTTGGGAGGTTGACGTGGCCGATGACGTGTTCATCGGTGAACACGATAGGCCGTGATCCATTGCCGCAGGTGGCATCCACGTCATAGACCGGGGTGCCGTGTTCCACAACCTCGACAACCTCTTTTGCGGAATTCATCTCCATTTCTCCCTCATTGTATAAAAGCCAGTCCCGGTTGAGTTCGGGAAATTCCGTTAGAACATTGTTCAGTTTATCTGCACCGAAACCCTTGCGCATAGCCGCAACATACCCATTAGACAAGCCGCACCTTATCTCAAATTCTTTTACGCTGATATTCTTGTGTTTAATGAATTCAAGCGTCCGTTCTTTAATTGTATTTCCCATAATTGTAATTCTTAAAAAATATTAAAAAGCGAACAATTCTCGAAATATATTTGTGTATTATCAAACAATGTTCTAATTTTGCAAACAAATAAAATCCGTATTGCCACAAAGATACGAATTAAAACGAAAATAACAACAAAAAATAAAACAAAAACGAAAAAAGATTATGACACTTTTAACACCGTACCAAAAAGAAAGGCAGCGCAAGCGCAACGAGATTTATGCCGAGTACAAGCGACTGGCAGAGAATCCGTCAAACATGCCATCTGCCATCATCCAGTATTTAATGGGCAAGTACAACATCGGTGCCGCCAGCACCATCTACGGCATCATCAAAGAAAAGGAGGGAAACCATGAGAACAATTAAGCGTTACATGGCCTTGTGCCTCGTGTTGGTGTGCATCGGTGCAGGTGGTCTGCTCCTGATGTTCGACTACGGCACCACAACCGCCAAGTGTCTGGCCATCGCAGGCGCAGCCGTATCGTTTGCCGCTGGCCTCGGCCTCGGCTACCTGTTCAACCGCAAACACCTGCTGCCAGAATGATAACCCTCGAGGAAATAGCGCAGCGGCTTGACAGGCTGGAGACCTTGACGGCATTGTCGGCAAAGACCGTGCTTGACATCAACGACACGGCAGAACTGACTGGCTACTCGGTCAAGTATCTGCGGTTATTGATCGCCAAGCGTGAGATACCGCATTACCGCAGGGGCAACCGCCTGTACTTCAATCGTGACGAGATTGAGGACTGGATGATGGGGAAACGCATCCCCACCAAGGAGGAAATGAACATCAAAGCAATGGGTTATCATAGGTGAAACAAACTGGTCTACCGAGATGGTGACCACCGCAGTAGTTCAAGAGCAGAACAGCCGAAAGGCAAGATGATGCGTGCAAATCCGTCCTGCGGACAAAGGCAACGACCGAGCCGAGAGGTCAAAATAATAATACTTAATAATTGAAAGAATCATGAGCTTATTTAAAAATCCCAACGAGTTGACTATCAACTCAACCATCAAGATGCTGGTCTACGGCGAGCCGGGTATCGGAAAGACCACGCTGGCATTGTCATCACCGCAACCCGTCCTGTTTGACTTTGACGGCGGTATCAGCAGAGTGAACAAAGCACACCAATGCCCGACCTTGCAGGTGCATTCCTGGGACGAGGCACTGGACGCACTGACCGAACTGGAGAAGGGCGAAGTTCCCTGCAAGACCATCGTCATCGACACCGCTGGCAAGATGCTCGACTTTATGAGCGAGTACATTATGAAGAACGACCCGAAGATGAAAATGCGTGACGGCTCACTGGCACTGAAAGGTTATGGTCAGCGCAAGGTCATGTTCACGAACCTCATCAAGCGCATCAGCCTCATGGGGAAGAACGTGGTCTTCGTCGCCCACGAAAAAGAGGACAAGGACGGCGAGACCCGTCGTGTCCGTCCCGACATGAGCGGTTCGTCACTGGGCGACCTTATCAAAGAACTTGACCTTGTAGGTTATATGCACGCAATCGGCAGGGAGCGCAGCATCTGCTGGACACCCAACGAGCAGTACTATGCCAAGAACACCTGCAACCTGCCCGAGTGGGAGAAAGTCCCCGTCATCATCGATGCGCAGGGCGGCATCGCTGGCGAGAACGATTACCTTACCAAGACCTTTGCAGGGTATGCCGAATATCTCAAGCAGCAGGCTAAGATAGGTGAGGACTACACCAACCTGCTTGCCCAGATCAGTGAGGACGTCGCAGCCATCACCGATGCCAAGACCGCTGACGAGTTCGTGGCCAAGATGGGCGACTATCCCAAAATCTGGGACAGCGTGGCACAGGCACGGCGCAAGTATGCCGAGCGCATCGCCGAACTGAAAATCACGTACAACAAAGCCAAGAAGTGCCATGTATCCGCAGCCTGATTATAACATCTATCCTACTTTGCTCGACGCCTGGTGGAAGTTCCAGAACACCAAACTGGAGGATTTCTTCTACCAGGACGAGCAGGGCGGTTGGCACCTCAACTACAACGAGAGTGACGGCACATACCACTACTCGCAAGAGGAGATGGATGCCCTGCTGGAACAGGAACTGATTGACAAAATCAACCGTGTTCCGCAAGAACCCAGCGAGGCCGCAAGCAAAGGCACTATCTTCAACGAGATTGTGGACTGCATCATCGAGCACAGGGGATGCCACCATGAAGGCTGGACGGTTGAGAGCGTTGCGGATGAACAAGGCAACAAGACCACCATTCACGGAGCACTGGACGGCTTTGACTTCTACTTCGATGCCAATTTTTGCAAGCAGATAGCGGGCTACTTCAAGGGGGCATTACCCCAATACTACACCGAGGCGCTGCTGCCATGCAGATACGGGACGGTGAGGCTATACGGCTGGATCGATGAACTCTGCAAGGATGTTGTCAAGGACATCAAGACCACTAAGCGATATGAGTTCGGCAACTATGCCCACTACTGGCAACGCCACGTCTATCCCTACTGCCTCATCGAGAGCGGCGACTGCAAGGCCATCAAAGGCTTTGAGTTCACCGTCATCAAGTGGACTGGCGGCACCAAGTACAACCCCCTGCTTGCAGGTGAGATGTACAAGGAATACTACACCTATGACCACTGCGAATCGTCTGCCCTGATACGGCAGGAGTGTGAGCGGTTCATCGAATTTTTAGAATCACATAGAGATAAAATTACAAATAACAAAATTTTTAATCAAGATGAAAACAATTCAATTTAAGATTACAGGCACCAGCCCGCTGCTGATGCACGATGACAAGACGGCAAACCCGCTGAACGAGTATTCAAAGAAACTCAAGCCGCTGAACGCAAAACGCAAGAAAACCGATGAGGACTATGCAAAGATTGCGCAAATTGAGTGGGAGGCGAGTCTCTACTATTCTAAAGACAAGGGTTATTACATTAAGGGTGACTGCTTTGCTGCATCATTCCTTGCAGCAGCCAAGAGCAAGAAACTCGGCACCGCTTTCAAGCAGTCGGTGAGCATTCCTGATGACCCTGTGTTGGTGTTCCCGCACATGAAACTTACTCCTGATAAGTTGTTTGAGAAGTCGCAGTACGTTGACATGCGCACTGTCAAGGTGAAGATGAATAAGATTATGCGTTGCCGTCCCATCTTCAATGAGTGGTCTTGTGAGGTAACAATATTCTTTGACGAAACTCGCCTTGATGAAGCCGAGATTGAGCAGATTGTGGAATACGCAGCGCAGTACATCGGTGTTTGCGACTATCGCCCGAAATACGGCAGATTTTCTGCCGAGCGCATTTAAGGCCAGTGGCCCGGCTTTGTAAGTCGTGGCGGAGCGGGTCAAGGTCGGCACGGGTTAGGTCTGGTGCGGTCAGAGGTTGGATGAGGCCGAACTTGGCATGATGATGCTGGGCCTGTTGAGGAGCGGCAAGGTCAGTGGTGGGGCAAGGCCCTGTCGGGATTGGTTAGGCATTGTTTGGTGTGGTGCGGCAAGGCGAGGTCAGAGGTAATGTTTGTTGGGGTGGGGCCGGTCGTGGTAAGTTGGGGCACGTCCCGACAAGGCAAGGAATGGTACGGATCGGCAAGGTCAGAGGTAAGGCATGGCCGGTTGGGGCCAGTTCTGGTGGGGACGGGTGATGTCTGGAGGAACAAGGCAAGGTCAGTGGTGAGGTTTGGCACGGACGTTCGATGCGATGTCTGGTGAGTTGGGGCAAGTCATGGAAGGGTAAGGTCAGAGGTTATCCAAGGCATGGCATGACGAGTTTTGAAATGGCAGGACATGGTTTTATTAACAATTTAGTAATTCAAAATAATGGCAGAAAAAGAAAACATATTGATGACACAACAGGGTTGGCTTAACCTTGTGGACGAGATTTCGAGCAGATTCAGCGGTGGTGAATTGATCCCACATGAATGGCTGAAGAAAAGATTTGGTATTGCCGAACTTGATTTCAACGATTTTGAAAGTCAAGGAGAATTTATCAAAGCATTACAGGAACAACAATTCGCATACATGGCCTGTGTAGAGAAATTGCGTTGCAAACTGCTTGATGAGATGCAAATCTGCATCAGCAACGTGTGGGGGGATGGTTACAGGATTATCCCTTCAAAGGAACAAACCCGTTACGGGTACGATGGATTCATTAAGGATATGAACAAATCCATCCGTGAAGCCAATGCGATCATGAATAATGTCGCAAGTGTAGATGCAGAGCAGCAAGCAAAGGACAATGACCTGCGTGCAAAGTTTGCAATGCTTTCACAAATGATTAAATCAGCAAAATAACAACACTATGAGCGTAAACAAAGCATTCATATTGGGACGTGTCGGCAAAGACCCCCAGGTGCAGCACATCAACGACACCAAGAAGGTATCGTTCAGCATGGCCACCACCGACCGAGGCTACACCAAGCAGGACGGCACACAAGTGCCTGACCGCACCGAGTGGCACAACATCGTGGCATGGCGAGGACTGGCCGAAATCTGCGAGAAGTACGTCCACAAGGGCGACCTCCTGTACATCGAGGGAAAGATTGCCAACCGCTCTTGGGAGAAAGACGGCCAGACCCACTACATTACGGAGATTGTGGCCGAGGTGGTGGAGCTGTTCCCCAAGTCGCAGAACCAGCCACAACAGGCCACGGTGAGCGATTTCCAACCCATCATGCAACCGATAGATGATGAACCATTCTGATGGTGACGATTAGCAACAGCCAACGGGATCAGGCGGTGAGGTACTTGCAGGCATTCACCGAACTGGAGAATGGCAACCGAGACATCAAGGTTGTGAACCTCTGCCGCCTCGCCCGAAGGCTTGCTAAACAACTGGAGAAACGAGATAAGAAATGAACGGCTGGATTAAGATACACCGAACAATGTTGCAGTGGGAACACTTCAACGAGCCAAGCGTGGTAACGGTATTCCTCGCCCTGCTGCTGAACGCAGATAAGACAGGGAAGACTGGAATTACCATCGGTGGTATCGCATCCGTGACAAAGTTGCACAACAACACCGTGAAACGAGCCATCGCCAAGTTGGTGGCCAGTGGCGAAATCACCCGCCAAAAATACGGTTCAAAAATCACCACATCAATAACCAACTGGAGCGAATATCAATCGGCACAAAAATTAGACCGATGCGAAAAGTCATCGGTACAAAAATTAGACCGATATGAGGACAAAAATTGTACCGATATAGGTACAAAAAATGTCCCAATCCAATATAACAAGAATAATAAGAATAATAAGAATATTGTTGCTGACGCGCACGCGCACGAGGATTTCATTGCTGATGCACTTAATGACCTACGGGTCGAGCGGGGCTGCATGGCGATGAGGATAAGCCCGGACGAATACCGCCAACTGGTCACCGAGGTGACAAACGACTGGATATTCCGCAACATCCCCGACAACGAGTGGACGCTGACCCACCTGCTTGCGCAGATGCGAATCAAGCACAACATAAACAACCGAGACAATGGACAGCAAAACAAACGAGGTACTGAGACAGGAAACGGCACGGTTCACACCGTCAGCGGCTTCAAAATCCTCAACCGATAATGAACCCGACATGGTGCTGGAGGCAAAGATATTCCGTGCGCACTTCTATGAGGTCGAGCCGAAGTTCGACCCCGACAAGACCGACAGGAAGGTGCTGAACACCATCTTCGCATGGGTGTGGCGTTACGACCCGTGCAACTATCTGGGCGTGGACTACGACAAGGGCTTTTTCCTCTACGGCAACATAGGCCGTGGCAAGTCAATGACCATAAAGGCCATGCAGAAGTACATGAACAGCGTGAAGACCCGCTACTACAAGCGTGATGATTACCGCCTCGGCGCATGGTGGAAGACCGCCAGCGAACTGGCTAACATCTATTCCGCAGACGGACAGCCCGCACTCATCCAGTATGCTGCCGATGATATGAACCTCATTATCGACGAGTTCGGGCGCGAGCCGATCCCGGCATCGAATTACGGAACAAAGATGAACGTGCTGCAGTTCCTGTTACAGTTGCGCTATGACAAACGCAGGTCAACCATCACGCATATCACGACCAACCTCACCCCCGACCGCCTGGAGCCGCTCTACGGTGACTATGTGGCCGACAGGTGCAAGGAGATGTTCAACTTTATCGAATTCAATGGTGAGAGCCTGAGATAACAACAGATATTACGACACCTCAAATCAAACAACTAAGTATATGGACGGATTTATCATTACAATCATCGCGCTGACGGCGGTTTCAGCCGCAAGCATAGCACTAAACATTGGGCAGTACAAAGAAAGACAGCACTGCCAGTCGGAAACGAACCAGTTTATCAAAGACGCGGCCAAACTAGAAATTGAACTGGCCAGCATAAAAGATAAACTAGACAACGAAAGGAAGCACCGTGAATGGGCGATCGGCATACTCAAAGACCAAGGCATCCTTGTCACCGGCCTGCGCAATGCGCTCAAGGCCGCAAGCAAAGACAGGTGGAAACAATGGCAAGAGAAGCACAGTGAAGAACAAGAACAACAAACAACTGACTGATATGAGAGATTCTGATTATTATCCCGCAGGGGCATACAATGACCCAAATGCGCCGTACAACGAGAAAGAGCTTCCAGAAATCGAGGTGAGCTGCGAGGTCAGCGAACTCATGGTAAAGAGCGGCGTCACCGTCAACACGAACCAGTACGCCAACGACTACGACGACTTCGGGCAGGTATGCGGTCGTGAATTGCTTATCACCCGCAACGACGTCAAGACGCTCTATGAAGAGAGCCACTACACCGTCCAGGAGCTGCTTGAGGAACTGGAAAGACGCCTAAAGGAGGATATGAAAAAGCCGATGCTGCAAGCCGACCACACAAAGATAACGAAGATGCTTGCCGACTGCCGAGGCTGGACGGGAGAGAGCATAGAAATCGAGAAATATGAAGCATAGTGTAAATTTTTTCATGCTGCCGCCAAGCCGAGCATGGTTAATCGCCCATTGAGGGTATTGCGGTAGGAACTGGCGGATGGGACGGAGTAAGACCTGCACGATGGGCAAGGCAGGAAGGGTTTGTAGATTTTCCCTCATATGAGCAGCGGGTTCGATTCCCGCACTCCGAACAACGTAAGCGTTTTTTAAAGATTTGGGAGTCGGAGAGACCGACGGAAGACCCCGGCAGTCGTGTACTGCCTCGCACACACTGGCGCTCAATGCCAGTTGAGGTTTTCTATTTTCACACGGGGGAGACCCGTTCTCCCTCTTTTATCGAGAAAGTTTCACTTTTAATTTTTAAGATTATGATACAGAGGAGATTTAGCAAAGACCTAGCCGTTAAGGTAGCGGGCGGCGAGACACTGGGTTTCATCATGACCAAGAACGGCCACCCTGTCCGCTTATTGGACACCGAAGCAAAGGGTGACTATCCCGTTGTCGGCCTCATCGACATGGGCAGTTACGAAATCACCCGCCAATGGACTGCGGACGGGAAACTCGACGTGCGTGAAGGGATTTCGACCAACACTGACCTTGTTATCGAGACGGAAGGAGGTGAAGCATGAAGAACATCATCAACTACGATTTATATTAAAACAAAAAAATATATGAGCAGAAAAGAAGATTTCATCCAAGCTGGTATTGACTACCGCTTTGAACAGGGTAAGCCGATGGCCATTAGCGGTGACAACTTTGCCGATGTTGCAAATGAGATGAACCGCACAAAGCCATTTGAGGATGGTGCTGAATACGGCTACCAGTATGCCGTTACTGAATTTGTTGAGAAAATCAATAAAGCGAGTCATAATTCATTTAACAACGGTTGGAAAGCAGCAGTTAAGAAAGTTTGTGATATTATGAACCACTATTGCAATCGGTCAGGTGTTCATCCAAGTAGAAGGGTTGATATTATTAACCATATCCTTAAAGAAACAGCTTCTGTCTGCGAAAACATGACAAAGATTCAAAAAGAACTTCAAAAGAAAGGAGGTCAAGATGGGAAATGAGTGGTTACTCGTAATAGCAATAATTATCATTGCTTTCGGAGTCCAACACAACCGAAACGATATTGATGAACTGAAAAGACAAATAGATAAACTGAAAAGACAAATAGATAAACTGAAAGGAGGCGATCAATGAACTTCGGTGATGTGTTTATGGCATTCTTTTGGGGGATGCCGCTTGACAAAGATGAATTTGACAAATTCTTTGACGAGGGATTCATCAAGTATTTTCGTGATAACCCTAACGGCCATGACGAGGTGATGAGGGTTATTGACGAGAAAGTCCCAGCAGATTTAAAAGATATGATAAGAGAGAGAATGAATAAGATTTACGAACAATCTAAGCAAGGAGTGAACAATGACGATCATCATCAATGATTGCAACGGCCACTACACAAAGACGTGGCACAACTGGGACGACAGGATGATACCGCAGGCGGGAGACTGGCTCATCATCCACTCGGGCGACAACAACGAGGTGTCGCGTACGGTTAAGGTCATCGCCCGCATCTTCGACGGGACACGGCCGGATATGGTATATCTAACAACCGATTACGAAAATGAAGATTAGACTACAACAATACACGATTGAATCGACCAGAAGCGTCAACGGGAAGGTGATAAGCCGACGATACGGCTATGTCATCGCTGTCAAACGCCACTGGTGGAAAGTGTGGGGGAAATGGCGATACATCAACCTACTCCCAGGATGGCAACGCTCAATTCTCCATGACGAGGCCGTGAGGGTTCGGCTTGTCAGCATGAGCTACGCGACAAAATTCAACGAGGACGGCAGCATGGACCTCAACAAAAAGTCCACGGCAGAAAACGTGATTAAACTAATGAAAGAACAACCAGACAGATTTATACTAGCATGATTATGACTTACTTTGTGATAGGGCTGTGCCTGGGGATGGTTGTTATGGCGGTCATCTGCGACAAGGCGCACAAGGCAGAGTTGGACGACCTGCGCAAGCAGATAGAGCAGGATAGCAAGAACTACTACGATGCCGTGAGCAAACTGGAGGACGAGATCCGCACGCAGCGCAACGTGGCCAAGGCCCTCAACGATGACAATGTGAGACTGCGAAAGAAACTCAAAAATAAAGAAAATGAATATCAATCCTAACAACGAATCAAGCGCAAGCCAGTGCGCCCAGATAAAAGACTGGCTGGAACAGGGCAACGTCATAGACGGGATGATTGCGTTAAACCTGTTCGGGTGTTTCCGTCTGCCGAGCCGCATCCACGACCTCAAGGAGCGCGGCATGAAGATAACAGACCGTTGGAAAGTCACTAAGACTGGAAAACGGGTTAAGGAATATTTGTTGGCGATATGAGCAAAGATAAAAAAGCATGATTATGGAACGAGTAGAATTATTTAATGACCACTTCCAGAACTTCAAGCGGTACGGCATCCCCCATGCCCAACTGATCATCGCAGACCCGCCATACAACCTCGGTAAAAATGCCTATGCAAGCAACCCGTCATGGTACATTGACGGCGACAATAAGAACGGTGAGAGCGATAAGGCTGGCCGTGAGTTCTTCGACACCGATAAGGATTTCCGCCCCGCCGAGTTTATGCACTTCTGCTCGCAGATGCTGGTCAAGGAACCGAAGCAGACGGGCAAGGCCCCGTGCATGATTATCTTCTGCGAGTTTGAACAACAGTTCAAATACATTGAGTTGGGCAAGCGGTATGGCTTCCAGCACTATATCCCGCTGGTATTCCGCAAAGACTATTCCGCACAAGTACTTAAAGCCAATATGCGTGTCGTGGGCAACTGCGAATACGGGTTGATACTCTACAAGGACAAACTACCCAAGTTCAACAATGGCGGTAACATGATTTTCAACTGCATAGATTGGGTGCGTGATAATGACACCCCGAAGGTGCATCCAACGCAAAAGCCTGTGCCGTTGCTTGAGAAACTTATCCGCATCTTCACTGACGAGAACGACGTAGTTATTGATCCTTGCGCTGGGAGTGGCTCAACCTTGTTGGCGGCATGGAACCTCAACCGCAGGGCATACGGATTTGAGATTAAAAAGGACTTTTTCAAGTTGGCGAATGAAAAGGTATTAACACACAAAAAACCGAACTTATTCCCTACACTATGACCAAACAAGACCTACAACCGACATACCACTACGTCATCGGCATCGATCCCGATGTGAAGAAGAACGGCGTGGCCATCGTGGAGAAAGAAACCAAGCACCTTGAATGTGCTGCACTGACCTTTGCCGAGACGCTGGACTACCTGCAATGGGTGGCCAAACGCTCGGCAGAGGCCAAGGCATCCGTCAAGGTCTATGTCGAGGCAGGGTGGATGAACCGCACCAACTGGCACCTGTCCAAATGGGACAACCGAGGCCAGGTCGTGGCAAAGGGTGTGTCCCAGGGACGCAACGAGCAGGTGTCCCGTCTGCTGGGCGAGATGTGTCAAGCCTACGGACTGCGCTGGCAGTTCCTCAAGCCGTTCCGCAAGGTGTGGGGTGGCCGTGACCGCAAAATCACCCATGACGAGCT
>Ga0247610_10001367_pt1 | contig 30485 bp, 22 predicted proteins | sample 174DNAGHGhighgp2_FD_193483 | JGI IMG/M metagenome (GOLD analysis project Ga0247610, IMG submission 193483) | Sheep rumen microbial communities from Palmerston North, Manawatu-Wanganui, New Zealand - 1742 DNA GHGhigh gp2 | ecosystem: Host-associated > Mammals > Digestive system > Stomach > Rumen...
AGTATCAAATTCATCATATTTATATTTTTTATTCTTTGGTTTTCTAAATATAATTATTAAGAATAATAATAGAATAAATCCAAGTAAACCATAGATAATATATTTATATGTTTGCATTAATTCTTTGTAGTGATCACCTAATTCAGATGAATAAATGCTAAAGATATTATTATCTATATCATATGCAAAGTATCCTTCTTTATTAGTATCTAAATTCTTAGCATAAATAATAACATTTTTAGAATCATCTTTTAATGCATATGCATTTATTGTTTTACCTTCTAATTCAATCTTTTTAATTAGATAATCAGAAAATATAGAACTATCTTGTTTTAATTCTAATGGATATAGTTTTAAACCAGCACCTTGTAATTCTAAATATTTATCTTTAATTTTTCCATTGTCTAAGATATAAGCTGAAACATTTCCTTCTTCATCTTTTAATCCAACTAACATCATTTCAGTTACACTTGAGAAAAGTGATGGTATTTCAGTTTCTTCATATACAGCAGTTGTAGCTTCATATCCTGTTATTTCAGGCATTTGATCTGCTCTTCTAACAATTGCATATTGTTTACTATTTAATGTTACATAGATAGGATTTAATTCTTTTCTTGTAATATTAATTACATAAGTTTGTTTATTACCTTTTTGAGCTGTAACATTTATTTCTACTTTATTTAATCCTTCAGTTAATTCTTTTTCACCTGTTCCATCTACTGTAGCATTAGAATCATTTTTAGAAGCGATTATAGTTACTTTATCAATTTCATTTTCTACTTCTAAGTAATATTCTAAAGTAGATTTATTAAATACAGGATTTATTTCATATCCTTCTACACTTAATGATTTTAAGTTAGCATCTGATGAATATGTAGCTTCTAATTCAGATTGAGTCATGATTCTAACATTTTTAGAACCATTTGAAACTGACATTGCATCTAATGTATCAAAGTCATATACCATAGCACCTGAAGTACTTATTTTTGTTGAACCTGACTTTAATGCAGTAAATTTAAATGTATATGATTTTGATTTAGTACCTGATGAAGATGAGTTAACCATATAAGTTCCTCCACCTTCAGCAGATGATGAATTTAGTTTTAACATCGATTTATCATAGTTTAAATCAAGTTGCCATGATCCCATTTTAGATCCTGAGTTAAGTGTTACAGTTATCGATACTTGATTTCCCACTACCACAGATGATGTTCCAGATACATTTATACTTGCACTTGAAGCATTAACCACGAGCGGAAACATAAATAATCCGATTATAGATAATAATAATATTTTTATTCTTTTCATATTAGCCCTTCCTTATTCTTCTATATTATATAGACCTAAGATATTTTTTTGTACTTGTAATAAATCTAATGCATTTATAGTTCCATCTCCCGATGTATCTCCAGCTGTTTTAAATACATTATCTAAGTTATATAAACCTAGAATATTCTTTTGTACTTGTAATAAATCTAATGCATTAATTACACCATCACCTGATGTATCTCCTTTAATCATTACTGTGTATTCAGTAGTTGTAGATGCATTACTTACTTTAATTACACATCCTGTACCTACTTTACCATCACCTATTTGTTTTCCATTTTTAAATACTTGTACATTTCCACCTACAGAACCAATTTTTGATGTTATATCACTTACTGATTGGTTTGCACCAATTCCTGATACAACATTACCTGCCAGTTTCATTCCGGCTCCTAATACTAATGTCGAAGTTTCAAGTGTACTTGTTGTATTTGATCCTCCTCCATCAGCACCAGATGGTGTATTTACGATTGAACTTGTTACATTTCCAAATACTGGAATAGCAAAGTTAAATGGTCTATCAAGAAGTCCTGCTTTTTTATAAGCATTGTATATTATACTTGCTTCTGACTGCGGTGCTTCTAAGTTTGTCATATATTGATGTGATGAAACACCATTTCCACCTACTGGATGAACATTAAACTTTTGAGTATAAACTGTATCTTGACCTTTGTTGGTGTAATTATCAGAAATAAACTTAGCTCCACCAGCAATCGCGATTGTTACATCGTTTTGTTGATTACCAGTTCCACCCCATCCATGTCTTTTAGCATATTTAATAGCATTTAACATAACGTTAGAGCCATCGTAAGCTCCAACATTAAAGAAATTATAGTAATAATCAAATGATCCTCCATCAGTATCACGTGTTCCCCATCTAGTTGTATAATCACCACTTATTACTGATAATAGTTTTCCTTTATAAACATCACTTGTAGCTTTACCTGCACCCAACTCTTGTTTAATTCTACTTGCTATTGTTACTTGATTAACATTAGTTTGAGCAGATGCCGCATTAATAGCATTTGGTAAAAACGGAAGTGCAGTAACCATATAATTACCATTGAAGATTGCACTTGTTGCTTTTAAATAATCATCATCACTTATATTTGAATTCTTTCTATTTGATTCAAACATAAATATATATTTTTCAGTAAAGAAATTAGTTGGATTCATATAATATGCTACAGTTGTTTGATTTGGTGCATAGTAACCAGGGTCAAATTTTTTAGTACAACTTGTATCTTTTTTAGAGCTATCCGAAGTTGCAATTGAATTTTTACCACAGGCAGATTCTAAATCTACTACTGCAGCAAAATCCATGTTAGTAGCAACTGGTTCAAAGTTCCAATTTGGATAACTTACTTTTAAATTACATAAACCATTCCAATAAGATTGAGGGAATCCTTTATTCTTTAATTCTTGTTCACATTGAGTTTTTGCTTCTGGATTATCTTCTGCAGTTGTTCTAGTAAACTTAGTTGCATATGATGAACATATATAAGCTTGACTTGAGCCATATTGGATTTTATACCATCCAGCAGAACATCCACCTTCATCAGGAAATAAATTTAAATCAACTAAATCATATGTAGATCCAGATGATAATTGACCAAGTGTTCCATATCCCGTACCTGGTCCTTTTCTAACATTTACTGCTCCAGTTTTTAAAACTACATATCCTGATTCAGCATATACTAAAGGAATGCATGCGAAAAAGAATAATATAAATGCTATTATTTTTTTCATAACATACCTCCTTTTTGAGCATATAGTTACTCAATATAATTATATCAAATATACTAATTATTTTATTTCTTTATTAAGTTACATTTACAACTTATTAACAATAAAAAAAGAGATATTAAATATCTCTTAAATTCTACTAAATAAGCTCTTTTTCTTTAGAACCCAATATAAAGCATATAGTCCACCAGACACTCCAGTTACTGTAACAATACTTGTTCCAACCCCTGTTTTAGGGTTTTCTGGAACAGGTTCTGCAGGTTTCTTTTCGTATACATAGTATAGAATTCTTTCTTCTACTTCATATACATACTCAGGACGTTTAGGTCCTTCAATTAAAGTATAACCTGTTAATTCTTTAGGACGTGGAATAAATGTATCTCCACATAAACCTTCAAATGTTTGAGGAGTATCTACTGATGCATAGTTGTCTTTAGATACATACTTAACTGTAATCTTACATTTAGGTACTTCACCTTCATACATCTTATAGTACATCTTTAAGACTATTGGTTCTATTTCATATTTATATGTATCATTAGGTGGTGTAAGAATTAATCTATAACCCTCTATATGTTTATTTACAGGAATAAATGTAGTTCCTATTGTATTTTCATACATATCATATGGTTGAATTGGTTCTTTAGTATCATAGTCTAAGTATTGAACATATATAATACCTTGTCCATGTGGATCTCTTGAATAATAGTAAACTGCTATATCAGTTTCTTTATCAAATTCTTCATGGAATGTGAATTCTTCTGTTTCAGGACTCTTAACTAATACAAATCCTTCAATATCTTTTGGTTGAGTTACAATAGTATCATCAACAAATCCTGTTATTATATCTGGTTCAACATCTTTTAAGATTTCTTTAGTTTCCCAGTTTCTATATTCAACTTGTATCATACCTATATGTCTCTTTGTATAGTGATATGTTATTGTTTGTCTTTGAGCCTTATAAGTATATCTTGTTCCAGGTGCTACATTACCTGTTTCATCAAGTAAATAGCCATATAATCTAGGTGCTTCTTCAGTTGTGTATGTATCATCTTGTTCACCTACTAAAGTACGCATTGGATTAATTTCTTCATTATTTTCATCTACATATTTAATATCAATATAACCTGCATGATCTGCATAACATGCATATAATGTCATATCTCCATATACTCTATCCGAATTAAAGTCCCATTTTGAATTAGAACTACAATTTTCATTTGTATCCCAACCTACAAAAGTAAATAATGCTTTTCTAGGTGATGTAGGTTGTGTAGCTTTTTCACCATATAATACTGTTTGATTAGATGGAGTTGGACTTCCTTCTTTAGCATCAAATCTTACTGTGTATGGATTAGGATTCCATTTAGCATAAGCATGTTTTGAAGCAGTTACAGTTTGATTAAAATCAAATTTAGTTCCATATGAGGTATCAGTATACCAATCAACAAATGTATAGTGTTGATCAGTAGGGTTTGCTGGTCTTAAGAATTTTCCACCATAGCTTACAATTTGTGTTGCAGGTGTAGTTCCCGAAACACTGCTATGGAAAGTTAATGAATATGTATTAGTAGAATATTCTGCATATAAATTTAAATCACTTGTAACAGGAGTATTAAAATTATAATAATCTCCATTTGCTGTTTTCCAGTTTCCAGTAAAAGTTTTTCCTGTTATTGTTCTACTTTGTGTAATTTTTGTAGCTCTAGTTCCATCTTCAACAGTTGCCCTAGTATATTCTACCTCTGAAGTTAAATATGGTGGACCAACCAAATATTTAACAACATGAGTAGGTACCCATTTAGCATATAAATCCATATCTCGTGTTACAACTGTATTAAAATCCCATTTAGTTGTAAAATTAGAATCTGTATACCAACCTTTCAAAACATTATTGCCATTTGATACATTAGGTGCACTTACCTTTCCAGCATTAATTGACGGATTAGCTGTTGCTTCAGATGTAACCCTACTATCTCCATATCCATGGAATCTAACAGTATGGCATTGATTAACCATTCTTCCATAAAAAGTTCTATCACTTGTAATAGTAATTGGGAATGATACTTTACTTGTATAACTTGTATCAGTATACCAACCATCAAAAGATTTGCAACTACCACCTGCTGCAGGTGGACTATAAGAACTTACCGAAGTGTTATTAACAACACTTTCACTTTTAGCAACTTGATCATCAATTTTCCATGTAACAGTTCTATTTACTACTGGCGGTGCTGATGGACAAGACCATTGAGCATAAAAATTATAATTTCCATCTGCAGCAAAAGGGAAAGATTTCTTAGTTCCTCCACTTGCAGCAGTATACCAACCATTGAAAGTACATGTTCCGTAGGAATTACTTAACGATGGAGTTCCCGGATCGGTAAAGTTTGTACCAGCGGCTTTTGTTTGTGTTGCATATGATGATGGCGAACCACCATTCGAATTAAATGTTGCAGTATAGTTCGTTATTGTTGGTTGTAATGTATTATAAAAAATAGATATAGAAGAACTATCCATTATACATAAAGGTTGGATGCCACCACTACTTGCTAAAGCGTTTACTAATGCATTATTAGAATTTACTTTAATATTAGAATTATGGTCAGTAATTCCAAAAGAAAATCCAGATTTACCAACATTACTAAATGTTACAGTAACTTTACTTCCATCTGTTTTTCCTGGATGTTCAGATGCTTCTTTGGCTGTTTTAGATTCAACAAACTTATATTTTGAACTCTTGCTTGTTTCTATTATAGTGGTTGAAGTAGTAGAGACATTAACATTAGAATATGGCAATTTTAAACGCGGATAAGAGTCTCTTTCACCATAAAAATTATAAAATGTAATATCTAAGTCAGAAACTGATATTGCACTTCCTATTGAAGTGGTTGTATCATTTGTTTGTGTTACATAAGCAACCGTATCATACCCCATTCCACCATACTTATCATTTATACTAGTATAACTAGTCATTGTACTACAAATATCTCCTAACTCTGTTCTACAGCGTGTATGTGTTCCAACAGGTTTGTCATATTCATTAATATTACTATTACTACCATTATTCTGTGCTAAAGTTACATCTCCACCTTTACCATTAATGGTATTACAAATATTTGTATATGGGTTGATTTTCAAATCATTTGCTTGAGGCACAGCATCAAATGATGTTGAAAATGCAGTATTCCCACCTGTATGATTAACTACTGGTTTAATAACCAAATCATAGTATGTATTATTATAATATACAGCTTTTACCAATTTTATCCATTTATCAGCTTGTGGTTTTAGTTTACTACTATTAAAATTATATGTTACAGAAGAATCAGTTTTTACTGTTGAACCATTTTTTATAATTACTTTTGTTGGCTTAACAATAATAGCATTTGCCCCTACATTTACTATTCCAAACATGAATATAAATATAAATAATATAAAATATTTAATTTTTTTCATATTCTACACTTCCATATCTACCTATTATCTATTATTACTTTTATATTAACAATTTTATATATTATTGTAAATATATGCAATGAAAAACGAACGTCAAATTGACATTCATTTACATTTTATAATTTATCTATTACACCTGGGTTTTTATTAATACATCTAATTAAGTCATCTAATTCATATTTATCTAATATATCAGCAAATTTATCTGGATTATAGATAAATCTATGTGGATGATCTAATAAGCATTCACTTGCTTTATCAATTTTTAAGTTAACTAATGTATTATAGTTTTCCACTACTATCTCAGGGAACATATTAATTATTCTAAAATCTTCTTTTGTTGAATTTCTCTTTAATCTTTCAACTTCATTACCAGACATACTTATATATCTATCAATATAGATGTTTCCATCATCACCTACACATTTATAAATGATTTCAGTTAATTCTTTATTTTTTGTATTCTTAGCTACATTTCTTAATTGTCTTACATCTATATATGGTAATACATTAATGTAATATACAGCATTCTTGATATTTAAACCATTGTTGGTTAAGATTTCAAGTATATAATCTAAATCATCATCTTTCATGATTAAAATATCAGGACATCCAGATACATAATCAACATCTATATTATATTTTCTTAATACATCTAATACTTTTGATGCATTTACTGAATCATATGATGATGAAATTCTTGAGATATCATCTATTCTAAATGATCCTGCATCTAAACCTAAAGATGAAAGTGAAGAAGTCACAAAGTCTTCTGGACTTAATATAGGATCTTCAGGTGCTTCAATCTTATTAAATATAGGTTCAAAGTATTCTTCTGTTTTATCTTCTTTTTCTTCTACTTCATTTGCTAAAGAATGAACTTCTATATTTTTTGAAATAAGAGCATTTGCTTCTTTAATAACATCATCTAATTGTCTAGTTAATGATAAATCTTCTTCAGTTTGTTTTTTAGTAGCATATGTTGTTTCAAATTCATGATTACCAACATTTTCTATTACTTCATTAACTAATAATTTATCAGGTTCAGATGAAGTAATTTTATCTATTTCAGCAAATATATCATCATTCACAAAACTATCTCTGTCAGGTACATTTACTTCTTCAGTTGTATTTAATTCCTCAGTTGTTGGACTAATATAGTTTTCTAATTGATCTGGATGATTAATTGTGAAATTAATTATTTCTTTAATTTTACTATCATAGAAATTAGATAATACTATTGTTTTATCATAGTCTTTTTCTAATAGATCTTTTTGATTATTATAATCATCTAATTCTTTTCTTAATATATTTACTTGTTCAGTTATTCCTATTATTTTATTAGTCATAGATTCAATAATAGCATTGTCATTTTTGATTTTGCTATTAAATTCTCTAGCTGCTGCATCTGCAATTTCTTTAAAATCATTTCCATATCTTGCATTTAAATCAGCTAATTGAACATTTAAGCTTTGAATATTTGATTCTAAATCATTAATTGTATTCTTAGCATCTAATATTTCATTTTTATATTGGGATGCTATATCCATCCTTGTCTGAATTTCTTGATTAACTTGATTTAAAGTATTTTCCACATCTATTAAGTGTTCTTTAATTCCACTTACAACACTTTCTAAATTATTATTTATTACAGATATCATTTTCTCCATAGCAAATCCCTCTATTCTTATATTTGATTATACAAAATTATAAATTGTTTGTAAATATTATTAGTTATAATGTTATAATATTTTTAGGTGATAAACATGATTAATAAAAAGACAATGTTAAAACATGAAGAATACTTATCTAAATATGCTTGTAAGGATGCAGATGCTATTAGAATTGATGAAATATCTGAAGATATAAGACCTAATTATTTTAGAGATACTGATAGAATTATATATACTCTATCCTATTCTAGATATTTAGATAAAACACAAGTTTTTTCAGATAATAAAAATGATCATATAACTAAAAGAATGATACATGTTCAATTTGTATCTAAGATAGCTAGATGTATTGGTAGAGCTTTATCATTAAATGAAGATTTAATTGAAGCAATTGCTCTTGGTCATGATATAGGACATACTCCATATGGACATCTAGGTGAAACTTATTTATCTGAACTTTCTCAAGAATATGGTGAAGGATATTTCATGCACAATGTGGAAAGCGTTAGAGATTTAATGATCTTGGAAAACAACGGTAAAGGATGTAATTTATGTATCCAAGTATATGATGGTATACTTTGCCACAATGGAGAACTTCTTCAAAATGATTATAGACCACGTGAAAAAACTAAAGAAGAATTCTTAGATGAATATTATAAATGTTATGAAGAAAAAGGATTTGCAAATACTTTAGTACCTATGACTCTTGAAGGATGTGTTGTTAGAATATCAGATGTAATAGGATATTTAGGAAGAGATATTGAAGATGCAATTAGATTAGATAAAATTAAATATGATGATATACCTGATTCTATTAAAGATATATTAGGTTCTCATAACAATGATATTATTAGTCATATAGTAAATGATATTATTGAACATTCACATAATAAGAATTGTATTTCAATGTCTAAAGAAATATATCAAGCAATAAGTGATTTAAAAGATTTTAATTATAAATATATTTATTCTAAAGCTATGACTAAAAACGAAAAAGAAAATTTAAAGAATATGTTTAGAATAAACTTTGAAGGTGTACTTAAAGATATAAAAGATAATAATAAAAATGCTACAGTATTTAAAGCATTCTTAAATGATATGAGTGAATATTATTTAAATAATACATCACCTGAACGTATGACAATTGATTATATTGCAGGCATGACTGATGAATTTTTTGTTAGTACATATGAAGAATATACAAAATAAAAAAACTTCCAACGGAAGTTCTTTTTTATTGTTGTACTGGTGCTTGAGGTTCAGCTGGTTGTTGAGTTGCTTCTTGTGCAGGAGCAGCTGCTTTACCAAAGTTATTAACATAGTTAACAGCATCTCTAACATAACCATTAACTTTACCCATGATTCCACCTTGTTTAATTGGTTTATTAGCAATAACAGCAACAATAAATCCAAATTGTGCTAAATCAATTAATAAATTAACAATTCTCTTAGCTAATAAAACAATATCACTTAGAGGATTAACAAAATATTTAGCAAATACATTAGTTTTTGTAATATCAATTTTAGCAATTATTTCAGATATAACTTTATTTAAATCACTAAGAGCTACCATACCAATGTCATTAATACCATTGAAAATAATATTAACAATAAATTGTATTAAATAGAAACCAATAGCAAATGTAATCATTTTAACCATTACTTCTTTTACTTTATCATCTATTTCAGCAAATAATAGTAATAATGCACATACAATAAGCATTGTTTGCCATCCAGCAATAAATCCTCCTATTACCATAATTGCAGCTAATCCTGGATTAATTTTTACCTTTGTCATATTACCCTATCCTTTCTAATAAAAATTATATAATATAAATATTAATAATAAAAGTAATTTATTGAAACATTATTATTTTTATTTTATAATTTATTTAGAGGAACGCATTATTTAAATGCTACCTCAATTGTTGAGTTTGCATCTAAGAAATTAGATGCTTTTTTATTTTAACCAAAACCCCCTGATAGTTAGACTACCTTGATTAGGATCAAAATAATAACATATATAAGTAGTAGGATTACTTTTTCAAGAAATCTCTTTCTCATATACATCCCTCCTTTTGGGAGGTAGCACCTATTAATGCGTTCGTTTAACACACTATCACAAGTGAATTATAGAAGTCAAAACACAAAATTTAATTATTTGTGTATTTTTTTGCCTATTTTTTAACACATTTTAAATATTAGTTCAATTTTTTAACAAATATACGAAATCTGTTATACAGATTTTAATAATTAATAAAAATTAAAAAAATGATAGTTTTTTTAACTATCATTTTTTTAATATTGAATTCCCCAGATAACATGATGTTTTGCTTCTTTACCACAGCAAACACATTTATCATCTATTTTTTCTCCATTTTCAACTATACAACGAGACTTGCATCCTTTAATTTCTTTAATTCTAGTCTCACAGGCTTCATCTCCACACCACATTGCGTGAATAAATCCAGGTTGAGTGTTTAAGATTTTTTCCATATCATCTAAGTTATGAGCTTCAAATGTAAGTTTTTCTCTTCTTTCTAAAGCTCTATCATACATATCTTTTTGGATTGTTTCTAATAATTCTTTAATATATTCAACTGTTAATTCTTTTTGATCAATAGTAATCTTTTCTCTAGTATCTCTTCTACATACTGTAACGATACCTTTTTCTAAATCTCTTGCTCCAATTTCAATTCTAACTGGAATTCCATTTACTTCTGCTTCTGCAAATTTAAATCCTGGAGATTTTTCTGAGTTATCAACATAAGATACTACATCACTTGCATTTAATTCTTTATTAAATGACTCACATAGTTCATTTACTCTTTCATCTTGACCAATTGGAATGATAACTACTTGTTTAGGTGCAATTCTCGGAGGAAGTACTAAACCATAGTCATCTGCATGAACCATGATGATTGCAGCAATTGCTCTAGTTGTCTTACCCCAAGTAGTATAATATGCATATTCATCTTTATTATCTTTATTAGTAAATTTAACATCATATGCTTTACTAAACTTTTGACCAAAGTAATGTGAAGTTCCATCTTGAAGACAAACACCATTGTACATTAAATCTTCATTAGTTAATGTATATTCAGCTCCTGCAAACTTCTCTTTTTCAGTCTTCTTACCTGTAATTGATGGAATAGCAAGTATTTCATGGTTAAACCACTTATAAACATCCATCATTCTCTTTGTTTCCCATTCAGCTTCTTCTGCAGTTGCATGTACTGTATGTCCTTCTTGCCATAGGAATTCTCTACTTCTTAAGAATGGTCTAGTTTCTTTTTCAAATCTAAATACATTACACCATTGATTATATAATTTAGGTAAATCTTTATATGATGTAATATGTTTTTTATAATAATCACAGAATACTGTTTCAGATGTAGATCTGATTGCAAATCTTTCATCAAACTTTCTATCTCCTACTTCAGTAACCCAAACAAGTTCAGGTGCAAATCCTTCAATTAATTCTTTTTCTTGATTAAATAAGTTCTCAGGAATAAGTAAAGGCATTTGAACATTAACATGTCCCATTTCTTTGAACTTCTTATCCATGATTGATTGGATTTTTTCCCAAATTGCATATCCATTTGGTTCAATAGCGATACATCCTTTAACTGATGTATAATCTGCTAATTTTGCTGCTCTTACTACATCTGTATACCATTTAGCAAAATCTACATCTCTACTTGTAATAGCGTCATTTTTCATATATTCATCCTCCTATAAAATAAAAAAAGACAATACCAAAGAGTCTTTCGACGGTACCATCTTTTATTTAACTTATTTATCTTTAACGCAGATATACGTATTAGTTTACTAATCTCTCCAAGGTAGGAATTATTTAATATTAATATCTATTTTCACCAAACATAGACTCTCTAAAAATAATAAATAAATAATCATGTCCTCTTCTTCAAGTTAGTTAGAGTATATATCATATATTTGTTCATGTCAATTATTTGACTAAAAAATTGAATTATTATATAATATTTCACGTGTAAAGGGGTTATTTATATGGTAAAAACAGTTAAGATTGATGTATGTGATGATTTACGTGAATCATTTAAAGAATTACGTTCTTACGAACCTGCATCATTTAAACAAAAGTTAATTAGATTTAAATATTTATTAAAATTAAAGCAAGTTGAAGAAGCAAGAAAAAATCCTAAAAATATTCAACAATTTGGAATTATGATAATTCAACAAATGTTAAATTCAACAATTGCTCAAAGTATTTTTGATAGATATGCAAATGCAATTGATGAAGAAAACCTAACTGAATTTGATAAAAGTTTTGAATTAATGAATATGGAATATCTAAGACTAAAAAAAGAAATGGAATTATTAAAAACTTCAAGTGAAGTAATAACTAAAGCTGAAGCTAAAAGTATATTAAGAAAATATATAGATGAAGAAATAACTGAAGAAGACTTATTACCTTATGCTAACACTAAAAAGATAACAGGTAAGATATTAGCCTTCCCAAGAAGATAAAAAGTGTCGAATTACTCGACACTTTTTTATTAAGCTTCTAAATGTGCTTTAGATACAATTAGTTTACTAACTGCTTCTAATTCTTGTTCATCTGATAATGAAATTAAATTTACTTCTTCTCCATTTGCAATTACTTCTCTAATTACAAATTCATCTGTATTTATTTCATCTTTTTCTAAATTTATTTCTGAACACATAACAAACATTCTTTCAGCATAGTTTAAATCAGTAATAACGATATATGTTCTTCCATCTTCTAGAGTTATTATTTTATCTTTTAACATATTTACTCTCCTATTCTATAATGATGGACCGCCACCACTTATTGCAGCTTCTTTTGCTTGTTCAATTAATTCTGTTGCTTGACCAGATTCAATTATATGTTTAATAACATCATCTTTCTTTAGCCATGCATATTGTCCAATTCCACCTGCATATTGATCACCTAATGGACCAGTTGCAATCATATCAACTCCATTTACTGTATTTGAATTAAATACAACATTGTTTTCTCCATATTTAGTGATTAAATGTACAGGATTTGTAGCATATGATGATTGATATCCTTCACTTAATCCTGATAAATCAAATGCTTTTCCATCATCTAATGCTTTTGATACTATTTCTTCAGGAGTTGGAATATTAACATCTGGTACATCAGGTACAGCAGTTGAAGTTCCATGTAATGCATCCCAACCTTCAGTTCCTGGTTTTACTTCTAAATGTCCTGTTTCAGGTGCATCCGCTACTTGAGGAGTTGGTGTTGATGGAACTGGTGCTGGTATTGTTTGTTTATTTTGAAAATGTGATTGAATTGATTGTATTACATTTTCACCTGCTACCATTTCATATATATGTCCTGCTAAATATCCAACAGAAACACCATTTATGAATATATTAAGAGGAGATTTATGAAGTTTTTCTTGAATCATTTGATATCCTTCATTAATTTTTCTATATCCTTCAAGTAAACTCTTTCCTAATTTTGATTTAGGTTCAATCTTCTTAATACTATTTCTCTTTTCAGGATGTTTTTCTAAATATTTTTCTTGAATCTTAATTGCAGCATTACTTGCTAATTTAGCTGCTGAAAGAATCGCTAAACCTGTTTTTATAACAGCAACACCCGGTATACATGATGCTGCTAAACCTACACCTACACCCGCAATAAATATTCCTGCATTTTTTAATCCTTTTTTGATTTTATCTTTTTTAGACATTTCCTCTTCTTCAGTTTGTTGAATAATGTCTTCATCTTCTTCTGGAATATCTGGATTTTCTCCGGTAGCACCACCTTGAGTTTTTCCTTCAGGATCTTCTTCTTTGTCTTTATCTTTATCTTCGTCTTCTCCATTGGTGTCTGAATCGTCTTTTCCGTTGTCACCTTCACCACCGTCTGTTCCTGTTGTTCCAACTGGAGCTACTGGTCCAGGACCTGGAGTTGTATTTGATTTACTATCTTTAATATCTTTATCTCTTGTTCTTACATTTTCAAATAATTCAGGAAATTCTTCATGAATCTTATTTAAGTTTTCTCTTTCTTCTTGGAATCTATCTTTTTGCCAATCATCTAAGTTAAACTCAATAGCATGTTCATATTCATTTTCAATTCCTGGATATGGTTGCATATCTAAAATACCAGCCATGGTAACTCTTATTTGATCAATTTTATTCATTAAATTAGCATAGTCACTTGCAATGTTGATATCTTTAGCATTAATTGCATCAACTACTGCTTTAGATCCTCTAAATGCTTCTTTTTCATCATCTGTTAATCCTAATGTTGGTGAATCTAATTCATCAATTAATTCATCAATTCCTGGATATGGATCCATTTTTACGATTGAACCCATGGTATTCATTTCTCTTATATATTGTCTAAGTAATTCTTTATCACTTAATTTATCAATCATATCTTTTATTTCATCAGGAGCTTCATTTTGTTTTCCATCATCAACATTAGATGAAGCAGAAGGTCCATCAGTAGTTTTATCTGGTTCCTTATCATCTGGAGTAGATGATGTTGAATCACTTGATGAATCGCCTGAAGTATTATTTGAAGAATCACTTGAAGATGATGATGAACTAGATGATGTCATTTTATTAGATTCAGACATATTAAACTCATTACCATTATTAAGAATTGCATATTGTTTTTTTAATTCTCCTACTGTAATGCCCATATTATTGTATGTATAATAACATACATAATCATCTGAATCATTGATGTGTTCTTTAAGCATTTTTTCAATATCTTCTTTTGAAAGTTTATCAATTTCTTCTTTTTTAGAATCGAATGTTTCTTCTTTTATTGTTTCAAGATGTCTTTTAAATTCTCCTACTGTGATTCCAACATTATTATATGTATAATAACAAATATGATCATCAGAATCATTCTCATGATTCTTTATCATTTCTTCAACATCTTCTCTTGAGAATTTATCTAATGTTTCTCTTTTTGAATTGTATAATTCTTCTTTTATTGTTTCTAATTGTTTTTTAAACTCTCCTACTGTATATCCACGATTATCTGAAGAATAATAACATACATGATCATCTGGGTCATTTTCATGATTTTTTAACATATCTTCTATTTCAGATTGTGAAAATTTATCTAATGTATCTCTTTTTGAATCATATATTGCATTATCTAATTTAGCTAATTGTCTTCTAAATTCTCCTACTGTGATTCCAGTGTTATCATATGAATAATAACAAACTTGATCATCCGGATCGTTAACATGATTCTTTATAATATTTTCTATTTCTTCTCTAGATATATTATCTAATATTTCTTGTCTATCCATTTTATTCGTTTCCCCCTTTAGCAACTGCTTCAGAAATTTTTTCATTAACTTCTTTTTTTACTTCTTCTAAATCTATACCATTTCTTTCATATTCAAGTTTTAATCCTTCTTGTAGTTTAGGATAAATCTTATCTAATACTTCTGGATCACTTACTTTATCAAATGTTCCATCAAATGAATATTCAATTATTATATATGCATCAATAACATCATCACTTGTTTCATCATATTCATTAACAAAAGAATAGTCTTTTCCATCATCACTAAAGTTAGTTAGGACTAAATATTTTTTCCCTTCAAACTCAATAATATCTCCTACATTTTTCATATTATTCACTCCTTTTTCCAATTCATGTCCAAAATATGGAATACCTTACTATGCTAATTGTATCAAATAATAATATCAAATAATAATGTAAGTGTTAATTTTGCTTTTTATTTACATATTTTTGACAAAAAGAAAAGTTCCTTTATTACAGGAACTTTACATTTTAGTTAATTCTTCTAGTTTTTGTTCTTCTTCAGCAAGTTTTTGTCTATCTATTTCAACTATATTAGCTGGTGCTTTATTTACATAGTTTTCATTTGAAAGTAATTTCTTTCTTCGTTCAATAGAATCCTTTAATTGTTTAATTTGATTTTCTCTTGCTTCTTTTTCAGCATCACTTTCTTGTTTTTCAAAGAAGATAGTTGCTCTTACTCTTGCTGAGAATACTTTATATGATTTAATACCTAATGGTTCTTTAATAATGTTATCTTCTAATTTTAACATCTTAACAATTAATTCATTGTTATCTTCAGTATCAAACATTACTTTAGCATCTTTAGATATATTGTTTTCTGCTTTTACATTTCTAAATGATTTAATAAAGTCTATTGAATCATTTACTGCTTCTTCTTCTGTTTCATATATCATTTTTTTATCATATTTAGGATATTCACTTATCATGATTGATTCTGCTTCTTTAATTGGTAACATTTGGAATATTTCTTCAGTTACAAATGGCATGAATGGATGTAACATCTTTAAGATACCTGTTAATACATAACATAGTACTGATTTAGTAGTTTCATCTTCAATTGTATATTTAGCCATTTCAATATAATTAGAACAGAAGTCATCATATACGAAATCATAGATAGTAGAACCAGCATTGTTAAATTCATATTTATCCATGAATTTCTTAGTTGTATGAATACATTTTTCATATTTAGATAAAATCCATTTATCTTCTGGTTTTAAATCATCTAATTTTATTTCTTTTATTCCTTCTATATTCATAAGAACGAATCTAGAAGCATTCCATATCTTATTGATATAATTCCATGTAGATTTAATCTTTTCTTCATCAAATCTCATGTCAGTTCCTGGAGCCACATCAGTTGCAAGATAGTAACGTAGGGCATCTGCACCATATAATTCAATCATATCAAATGGATCAATTCCATTTCCTAATGATTTAGAAAATTTTCTACCTTGTTTATCTCTGATTAGACCATGAATTAAACAATCTTCAAATGGTCTTTGTCCAAGTAGTTTTTCACCTTGGAATGTCATACGGTTAACCCAGAAAGGAATAATATCATATCCTGTTACTAAGCATTGATTTGGATAATACTTTTCAAGTAACTTAGTATTATCTGGCCATCCAAGTGTTGCAAATGGCCATAGAGCACTTGAGAACCATGTATCTAATACATCGTCATCTTGTACCCATCCATCACCCTCAGGTGCATCCATGCCTACATATATTTCATCACCTTTATACCAAGCAGGTATTCTGTGTCCCCACCAAAGTTGACGAGATATACACCAGTCATATGTTATTTCCATCCAGTGATTCATAGTTTTCTCATATCTAGATGGTACAAAGTTTACTTTTTCATCTTTTTTCTTTTGTGTTTCTAATACGTGATCTGCAAGCGGTCTCATCTTAACAAACCATTGTTTCTTAAGCATAGGTTCAACCATAACTTGAGTTCTTTCTGAATGTCCTACTTCATGTACTAATGGTTCAATTTCAAGAAGTAATCCTTGTTCTTTTAAATCCTTTAATACTTCTTCTCTACATTCTTCTCTACTCATTCCTTGATATTTTTCAGGAACGTTTTCATTCATGGTGGCATCATCATTCATGATGATAATTCTTTCTAAGTTATGTCTATTACCTACTTCAAAGTCATTAGGGTCATGAGCTGGTGTAATTTTAACTGCTCCTGTTCCCTTAGTCATATCAGCATGTTCATCTGTTATGACTGGAATTGGTTTGTTAACAATTGGAAGTATTACATTTTTACCAACAAAATCTTTATATCTTTCATCTTCTTCATTTACCGCTACTGCTGTATCACCAAATAAAGTTTCAGGTCTTGTTGTTGCAACATCTATATATTTATCTGATCCTTCTAATACATATTTTAAATGATAGAAAGCACTTTCTTCTTCTGAATAAATAACTTCTTCATTTGATAAAGCTGTCTTAGCTACTGGATCCCAGTTAATTATCTTTTCTCCACGATAGATTAAGCCTTCATTGTAGAAATCAACAAATACTTTCTTAACTGCTTTTTGTAATCCTTCATCTAAAGTAAATCTTTCTTTAGAATAGTCTAAAGCAACACCAAGCTTAGCCCATTGAGCTCTAATGATATCTCCATGCTCTTTAGTCCAATCCCAACAAGCATCTAAGAATTTTTCTCTTCCATATTCATATTTATTAATACCTTGGTCTTTTAATCTCTTAACAACTTTAGCTTCTGTTGCAATTGCAGCATGATCCATTCCTGGTAACCAGAAAGCATCATATCCTTCCATCTTTTTATATCTAATAATAATATCTTGTAATGCTACATCCCATGCATGTCCTAAGTGAAGTACACCTGTAACATTAGGTGGAGGTAAAACTATACAAAATGGCTTTTTATCTGAATCTTCTTCACATTTGAAATAATCTTTTTCTAACCATTTTTCGTATTTTCCTTCTTCAACTTTCTTTGGATCATATTTAGTATCTAACATATTAATCACTTACCCTTTCTTTTATATAGTTCTTTACTATTTCTTTTATTTCTAATAATCTTTCATCATCACATATCTTTAATAAATTATCTAACTTAGATAATATTAAATTATTATTTTTTATATATTTATATGAATATTCAAAGTTGATATCAAATATAAATGAAACACATCTAAGTACTTGCATTGCACTTGATTTACCACTTGTTTTATCAACTGTTAAACCTCGTTCTCTGAATACTTGAACTATTTCATCATTTAATTCTAATTTATCATTTGGTACTTCATTACAAGTATTAACTAAAATATCTAATTTATCAGCATCTCTTGTTATATTTAAGAATAATTCTTCCTCTTCAGTTAAATCATTAGGTATTTCTCTTTTGTTATGATATTTAGTTGATTTTAATATTATTTCATTATCAACATTTAATTCTTTTAAAACATCATATCCTACATCTCCATGATCACATGAATCTACATCATGATAAGTATTATATTTTTTTACTTGTTCAAATCTTCCTATATCATGAAGTAATCCACATACGTGTGCAAGATCAATTTCTTCATCACTTAAATTAAGTGATTTAGCAATCTCTAATGCTAAAGATGCGACTCGATATGAATGTTTATATTTATAATCTTGTTTTTCATTAGTTAAATCAAATTGTTGAACATACTTTTCAAACAATTCTTTTGCTTCATCATATGTCATATAAATACTCCTTTCAAATAAAAAAAGATGATACCCAAAGGACGATTATCTCGTGGTACCACCTTATTTACTTCTTAAGACTCTTAACGCGAGTTATACGTTTATTTCTACTTAGTTTCAAAATAACACTCACAAGCTACTTCAAATAGTTTTATCTAGAAGATCTTTCAGTCGATGAATCTTCCTTCCTAAAGAATATTATCTATTCTACTCCTCTTGCTCATTGCTTTTATTTGATTATACTATTTTTTTTATTTTTTTCAAGTATATTTATTTAATATCAAAATCTAATACATCTGCAAGTTCTTTTGAGTTTAATAGTTTTTCATCTACAGGTGCAAGCATTTTAATTTGTTCTCCATTTACATATACACTTCCACCACTTACACCTATAAGAATATATTCATGAGTCTTAGGTATTTGATAATAAAGGTCTGCATCATAATCAGATTGTTCTTGTGTATATTTAAAAGTCTTTTTATTAATTGTTACTTCTTTAACATCTTTAGGTAATTTATCTTTATATATGCCATCAAAATCAACAAAATATGTGCGTACTTCCTTTTTACCTGTGTTTTCAGTTACAAATTCAAAAGATGTAGTATAATATGTTTCCCTGTTATCATTTTGAATAGGTGTAGATGATATATTTATTTTATAATCTTCCATATTAAATAAATATCGTTTTTTATATTCTCTAGATGATATAGATATTATTATCCATGTTACAATAAATATAGTAAATATTATTCCAAATATTATTACACCTATTAATGCCTTATTTTCCTTCATTAATTTCTTCATATATTTCACCTAATTCAATTATACTATATGTTTATACTCAAAGTAGTCTTTTTCATTTTTATTTACAATAACTTATTGAATTATTAAATAAATTATTTTAATATCATTTCAAGAGAGGTATAAATATGAAAACAATTGAATTAAATCATCCACTTATAACACATAAGTTAACTTTATTAAGAGATAAGAATACAGGAACTAAAGAATTTAGAGAATTAATAAGTGAAATAGCAATGTTCTTATGTTATGAAGCTTTTAAAGATATTGAACTCGAAGATATAGAAATAGAAACACCTATTGCTAAAATGAATACTAAAATACTAGATGAAAATAAATATGTATTTTTACCTATTTTAAGAGCAGGAACTGGTATGATAGATGGAATATTAAAAGTTATTCCAAATGCTAAATTTGGTCATATAGGTATGTATAGAGATGAAGAAACATTTAAACCTATCAGTTATTTCTTTAAAGTACCTAAAGATATTGAAAATAAAGAAGTTATCATCATTGATCCAATGCTAGCAACTGGTGGATCTGCAATTGATACAATTAATGAATTGAAAAACAAAGGTGTTAAGAGGATCAAACTCTTATCAATTATATCTGCACCTGAAGGATTAAAAAGAATTGAAGAAGAACATCCTGACGTTCAAATATATACAGCATGTATAGATGAAAAACTAAATGATAATAAATATATAGTCCCAGGACTTGGAGATGCTGGAGATAGAATATTTGGAACAAAGTAAAAGACCACTTATTATAGTGATCTTTTTTCTTCTTCATTACTTAAATATGCATCTACATCTTTACATAAAACTAAATGATGATTTTCACCAATTACAAATGCTTTGTTTTCTATTTGAAGTGATGAAATAAATCTTGAAGGTAAGTTTATTCTACATTGTTTATCTGTTGTAACATAATCGTAACTATTATTTATTTGATAGTTAACTCTTCTTTTTTCTAAATCAAATAAATATTCTTCTTCTAAACCATTTTCCTTAATTAATTGTTTTATAAATTTATCTACTTCTTCTTTTTTCATGATATATAATGATTTAAAAGATTCATTTAATACTAAGCCTATTTCTTCAGAACCTTCAATTCCTGTAAATTTAGGTATTGTAATTCTATTTTTAGGATCAATTGATATTTCTTTTAAACCCATGATAATATCTTCACCAAACATAAAAAAACCCCTTTTCTTAAGGAGTTATTTTAATATTTTTTATTTATTTAGTCAAATATTGCGTTTTAAATCTTTAATCATTGGTTTGATAAGTAAAATAATATCCATAGGTGCTTGCATTTCATTTAATATGATAAGTGCATCTTGTAGTTTATCAACCAATGGAATATCTCTTAATTCATCTTTTAATGCTTCAAAGTCAAAGTTAGTTATTTCATTGGTTCTTACTACTTCAGATATATAATCTTTCATATCTTTTAAAAGATATACTTTTTTTACATATTGATCTAGAGTTTGAACTCCTAGATATCCACTTACCATGTATTTGATTTCGTCTAATGTTAATTTGTTATTCATATTTATCAACTCATTAATATTTTAGCAAATTAAAAGAGGTATGTTAACCTCTTCTAATTACAAATTGATTATTTTCTACATCAATAGTTATATTATCTCCTTCATGAATTTTTTCATTAAGTAATTCATTAGCTATTAATGTTTCAATGTTTTTAGTTACATATCTCTTTATTGGTCTAGCACCAAACTCATGATTGTAAGCATCATCTACAACTTTATGTTTAGATGCTTCAGTTAAATTAACTGATAGATGAACATTTTCAAGATGTTTATTAACATCATAGATAATTCTATCTAATACTTGATAAATAACATCTTCAGATAATGAATTAAATATAACTATTTCATCTATTCTATTAATAAGTTCAGGTCTAAACTTAGTTTTAAGTAAACTCATAACTAATTCATCGCGGTTATTCTCTTGATTTAAGATAATATCACTTCCTAAGTTAGATGTCATGATTATAATGGTATTTTTAAAATCAATTAATCTACCTTCTGAATCAGTTATTCTACCATCATCCAAGATTTGTAATAATATATTAAATACATCAGGATGAGCTTTTTCTATTTCGTCAAATAAAACTATTGAATATGGATTACGTCTAACTGCTTCAGTTAACTCTCCACCTTCTCCATATCCTACATATCCTGGAGGAGCTCCAAGTAAACGAGAAACATTAAATGATTCCATATATTCAGAACAGTCTATTCTAATCATATGTTTTTCATCATCAAATAATTCATAAGCAAGTGCTTTAGCAATTTCAGTTTTACCTACACCAGTTGGTCCCATGAATATAAATGAACCGATTGGTCTATTAGGATCTTTAATACCTGATCTTGCTCTAAGGATTGCATCACCTACTAAATCAATTGCGGAGTCTTGGCCTTTTACTCTCTTCTTTAAGTTATCTTTTAAAGAAAGTAATTTATCTTTTTCTCCACCTACTAATTTAGATACAGGTACATTAGTCCAACGAGAAACTATTTCAGCTATATTATCTTCATCTACTACATCTGATAACATTTGATTTTGCATATTTAATTTTAATTCAGATAATTCGGCTTCTAAAGTTGGTATTTCTCCATGTTTTAATCTAGCTGCTTTTTCTAAGTCATATGAATCTTCAGCTTGAGCTAATTCAAATTTTAATCTTTCAATCTTCTCTTTCTTATCATTGATGATATCTTTAAGTTTCTTTTCTTCCTCCCAAGTCTTTCTCATTTCATCTTGTTTTTGTTTCTTTAACTTCATTTCTTCATCAATTTCAAATAATCTATTTCTAGATACTTCGTCTTTTTCTTTTTTAATAGCTTCTTTTTCAATTTCAAGAGTCATGATATCACGATTAATCTTATCTAAGTCTTGAGGAACTGAATTCATTTGCATCTTAATTGTTGCACATGCTTCATCAACAAGATCAATTGCTTTATCAGGTAAGAATCTATCAGTTATATATCTATTTGAAAGATTAGCAGCCGCAATTAAGGCTGAATCTTTAATAGTAACTCCATGATATATTTCAAATCTTTCTTTTAATCCTCTTAAAATAGTTAATGTATCAACCACACTTGGTTCAGATACAATTATCTTTTGAAGACGTCTTTCAAGTGCTCCATCTTTTTCAATGAATTCACGATATTCATTTAAAGTAGTTGCACCGATTAATCTTAGTTCTCCTCTTGCTAACATTGGTTTTAACATATTACCAACATTCATAGCATTGTTGGAACCTGCACCAACTATCATATGAATTTCATCAATAAACATGATGATATCTCCATCAGATTTAGCTATTTCATTTAAAACTGCTTTAAATCTTTCTTCAAATTCACCTTGATATTTAGCACCAGCTACTAAAGCAGCTAAGTCTAATTCCCAAACTCTTTTATTTTTTAAATCATCTGGAACATCCCCACGAACTATACGGTTAGCAAGTCCTTCAACAATAGCAGTCTTACCAACACCTGGTTCACCTATTAAAACAGGATTGTTCTTAGTTTTACGTGATAGTATTCTAATAAGATTTCTGATTTCTTCATCTCTACCTATAACTGGATCTATTTTATTATTTTTACTAGCTTCAGTTACGTCTCTACCATATTTTTCTAAAGGATTTTTTATTCCTTCATCTTGATTTGGATACATATAATCATCTCCTTTTTATAGAAAAACAAGTATTTCTACTTGTTTTAGTTTATGTCTATAAATTTCTCAGGTGCTTTTTCTTTTTCTTTAGGGACAACAATTTTTAATGTGCCATCTTTAAATTTAGCTTTGACTTCATTTTCATCAATATCGCCAACATAAAATTTTCTTTCACATCTTGAAGAATATTTTCTTTCTCTACGGATATATTTTTTATCCTCTTCTTCTTTTTCTTCTTCATTGTGTTCTGCTGTAATAGTGATATAACCATCAGCAAGTTTCATTTTTATATCTTCTTTGTTAAATCCTGGAACGTCTACTTCAATGTTATATTCACCATCCTTTTCATAAATGTCACATTTCATCATGTTGTCTAAATTAGTAAATCTAGTCTTATCTAGATCATCGAATAAGTCATCAAAAAATACTCTACTTGGTAACATATTCATACACTTCCTTTCTTATTACATATATAATATAACTCTAAAATTAGCACTTGTCAATAGAGAGTGCTAATTTTTTTACAATAATAAAAAGAACAACATTAGTTGTTCTTTAAAGCATTTATTTCATCTATTGAAAGACCAGTGACTTCAGATATAAAGTTAACATCAGTTCCTTTAGCTAACATGTTTTTAGCTATAGTTATTGTAGCTTCAGCATGACCTTGTTCTAAACCTGCTTCTTTTCCATCTTCATAGAATTCTTCTTTTTCACTTTCCCATAGTTTTTCAGAGTCATCTTCTGCAAACACTATTTTTGCAAGTTCATGTACATCAAATTCTTCAACATTATCTTTAACCATATTAACCACCTTATCATCAGATTTAGTAGCGAATTCATCTAATTCTTCTTTTGTTAATGATCCTGCTACTAATAATCTATTATCTAATATCTTCTCTTGTTCATTAGTATAATATAGTTTTCTCATTTCTTCCATATTTATTTTTACTATTTTAAAATTATCTAAATATTTTTCTTGAGTATTTGATTGTAGATAATATTCTTTTAATAACTTAGATGAATTAAATGGTTTTATAAGTAATTCTTCTTTTGTTTTATATTCTCCAAAGTCTAGATTTATTAAATAAAAATTTCTTTTAGTAGAATACTTTTCTTTATTTGTAAATGAATTACTTATTATTGTTGATAAATATACATAGTTTCTCATATATGTTGATTTATTTGGATTTATATTTATTTCCACATCAGCAGTTAGGTTGTCTGCCGATACAAGTATATCTAATACTTTTCTTTTACCATTTACATATGCTCTTGGAAATTCATTTAAATCTATTTTCACTATTTCTAAATCAATATCTAATATCTCTTTTAATAATTCTTTCATAGCTAAAGTATTATCTTTATTAGCTAGTATTAATTTAGCAGTATCATCATATTTAAATGCTATATATTTTTTATTAACTACTTGTTCATCTCGAACTGTCATGGATTCACCTCCTCCCTTACTATATATATACGTGGTGAATCTTCATTTTTCCCAAGTTTTTATTATTTTTTTATAAAAGCATAAAAAAAATGAGATAATTCTCATCTTTTTATTATTGTTCATCTGGTCTCATGATTGGGAATAATACTACATCTCTAATATTAGGTGTATCATAGATTAACATCATTAATCTATCAATTCCAAATCCTAATCCTGAAATAGGTGGCATACCTTGTTCCATACACATTAAGTAGTTTTCATCTAAATCCATAGTTTCATCGTCACCTTGAGCTTTAGCCTTTAATTGATCTTCGAAACTCTTTCTTTGTTGGAATGGATTTACTAACTCTGAATATGCCTTACATAATTCAGTTCCACATGCGATTACTTGGAATACATCAATTCTTCTTTCATCTTCATCATTTCTTCTAGCAAGTGGAATTAAAACTGCTGGATAATTATAGATAATTGTTGGTTGAACAATATCTTTTCTAATAGTCTTCTTATAAACAAAGTCTATTATTTGACTAATTGAATGATAATCTTCTAATTCACCCATAGTAAATATTCCTTTTTCAACCACTCTTTCTTTTAAAAGAGTTGGATCTTCAAAATCTAAGAAGTCATCTCCTAAGATTTTCTTCATTTCTTCACAGTAGTTGATTCTATTCCATTCAGAACCAAAGTCTATATCAGTACCTTGATAATTAATAACTGTAGTTCCTTTTAATTCCATTAGTAAATTTCTAATGAATCCTTGATAGAAGTTAATGTTATCTTCATAGTTCCAATAAGATGCATACCATTCAACTTGAGTAAATTCTTGTAAGTGTTCAGGATCCATTCCTTCATTTCTAAAGCACTTAGCCATTTCAAATACTCTATCATATCCTGCAGCAATACATTCCTTTAAATAACATTCTGGTGCAATTCTTAAATTTGCATCTAAGTCTAATGCATTATGGTGAGTAAAGAATGGTTTAGCTGATGCTCCAGATACTGAAGTTTGAATAATTGGAGTTTCAACTTCTAAGAATCCATTGTCACCTAAATAATTTCTCAAGAATCTATAGAATTTAGATCTTCCTAAGAAGATTTCTCTTGAATCTTCATTCATGATTATATCTATATATCTTTCTCTATATCTTGCTTCTGTATCAGTTAATCCATGGAACTTTTCAGGAAGTGGTCTTAAAGCCTTTCCTAAAAATTCAAAATGTTTAACTCTAATAGTCTTTTCACCTGTTTGAGTTGTAAACACATCTCCTTCTACTCCAATGAAGTCTCCAGGTTCAATAAACTTTTTAAAGAAAGCATAGTTTTCTTCACCTAATTCATCAACCTTAAATTCTAATTGAATTGCAGATTCAATATTTCTAATTTTTACAAATGAAAGTTTTCCCATTTTTCTTGCAAATGCAATTCTTCCAGCAACTCTTACACCTTCAACTCCATCTTCAAGTGTAGTTGCTTCTTTTATTGAGTGAGTTCTTTCAAATTTTTCAGGATATGGGTTACATACCTTTCTAATTTCTTCTAACTTTTCTCTTCTTACTAATTCTTGTTCTGATAATACTCTTTCCATACTTATTCACCCTTTCTTAAATAAAAAAATGGAAGCATAAACTAAGGGACGAATATATCCGTGGTACCACCCTAATTCATGTTTCCATGCACTTTTGTATTTTATAGCTTACCAGCATATAAGCTCCAATATCTTTGTTCATTAAAATATCTATTAGGCATTCTCACCAACTAGCCTTCTCTTGAATAGATTTAGATTAACTACTCATATCTTCTTCGCTTTTGTTAATACTAATTATACATATATTTTATTTTTAGTCAAGAATTATAACTCTCTTATTATTAAATCATCTGTCATATTTTTTCTACTATTCTTTACTGCTAATCTTTCTTGTTCTCTTTTTTTAACATTAGTTATATCTATTGCTAAACCTAATCCCATAAGTAAACCTAGCAACACAGCGGGTCTTATGAACTTCATCTTACCCTCTTTAGTTTGATATTCAATCATCTTATTCTTTAAATCAATTGAATCATGATAGTTATTCATTTGTCTTGCATTTAATTCAGTATTAGGTATATTTAAAGGAGTATGAGATTCAGTTATTGAATCATCTTTATAATCTCTTGGATCCACCATATACCATCTAAGTAATTCAGGATATCCATCTCCTACTTCTTTCATATATTGTTCAGAACTAAGTACTAATGGCATTCCATGAAACATATAATCTCTAACTACTTGATTATCAATCCAAGTACTATCTAAATAATACTCTCTTCCATCTAAAGTAACTAAATTCCATGAATGATCATGACTTATTAACATTTTAGAATCTAGATTAGCTCTTTTAATTAAACCTTGCATCATAGCTGCATAGTTACCACATATTTGTGATTCTTTATTAACAGCTCCATATAAATATCCATTTATATAAAATGTTTTATTATATACAAATGAATTAGCATATTCAGCATCAGTTCTGATTAATTCATCATATTCTAAATGATTAATAACATATTCAAGCAATGCATTTACTTTTGCTTGCACTGATTTTTTATCATCTATATTACATTCTTTAATGATATTATCAAACCAATTATTTATTTCAAAGAATTGTTCTTTTAATTCAGGTGTTTTAAAAACAACATCAACACCACGAGATGTTAAATAATTATAATCATCTAATGTAAAATATATTGAATATGTATATACATTATCAGAACTAAAATTTAATCTTTTTAAGTTAGTTAGTTTTTTATAATCTATATTATATACATCTGGATTCATGATAGATGATATCTCTAATTCTTCTAAATTAGAGATACTCTCTAATAGTTCTTCATCTATATATACATTATGAAGTTTTAATGAAGTAATTGTTTTATTACCATATAGAATTGGTATTGTACCTTTAGTTAATATATGTGTATAATCATCATCATCCAAATATGAGAAATCCATGAATGTTAATTTATTTAAATCTGGTAAATACTTTATATCAGATATTGAACTCATATCTGAATCATATAAAGATATAGATAATAATTTTAAATTAGTATAATTTAACCAATCAAGTGATGCATCATTAGTTACATCTATATGAAGATAATTATCTATATGAGATATATTATCTTCATTAAATAAATTACCTATTTGATAATGATATTCATTTGGAATATCTAATTCTTTTTCTTCTCTAACTAATCTATATTTTTCTTTTAAAATATTATCCTGTATTTTAAATAAAGGTTGATATAAAGCAAGTCCAATTATTGAACCAACAGTTAAAGATTTAATACAATCTTTAGCGTTTATTTTCATGATGATCATCCTTTTTAAAATCTTTTCTTTTTAAATGAAATTCATGCATGATTTCATTTATTATTTCTTTTTTCATTTTATCTTTTTTGTTACTTAAAAGAACGGCACTTCCACATGCAAGAGCTAATCCAATTAAAACTGCACCAGGTACAATGCGCTTCTTTTCACCTTGGATATTTATAACAAATACTTCATCATCAAGTTTTTCTATATTTTCAGTTGGAACAAAATCATCTTCAGGTTGTTCTTCTAATCTAGTTATTTCTAAATAAGATGGTAAATTAAGTGCATCATGGCTACCTGATGTATCTAGTGCTTCAACATCTTCAGCATTAGCCATATACCATTTAAGTTTATTTAAGTTACCAACTGTAATTAAATCACTTACTGAACTATCCACTTTAGTTGTTGTATATGATCCATCATCTAATAAAACTATTTCATTTTTAGTAAATACCATTTGATCTAACCAAGTTGGATCTATCAAATAATATTCATCTCCTAATGATACTAAATTCCATGCATGTGTTTTACTTATTAATAAATTAGTATCTATACCAAATCTTTTAGCAAGTGCTTGAAATAAAGCAGCATAGTTACCACATATTTGAGTATCTTTATAGATAGCACCATATAATAAACCTTGCTTATAGAATTCATCATTTACTTCATCTTGAGTATCATAGTTTCCATTTTCAAAATCTTCATCATAGGTTAAGTTATCTAATATATATTTTGTAATAGCAACAAGTTTTTCTTCTTTGGATGCATCAAGTTCTAATCCTAATTCATATGCAATAAGTTCTAATCTTGAATTTGCAAGTAAGAAGTTAGTTCTATCTTCTTCAGTAGTAAATTTAACATCCACGCCACTTTCAATTAATATATTATATGTTTTAGTATCTAAGAAAGTTGCAATATCATATATATTATCTGATGAAGATACAAATTGTAATTCATCTAAATTAGTTAATTTAGAATAATCTAAATTATAATAATTTGCATCTAAACCATGTTTTTCCAAAGATAATTTCTTTAAATTAGGTAAACTATTTATTAAAGTCATATCTACATTAATATCATTTAATTCTAAATGTTCTAATGTAGGACATTCATATAAGAATCTACAATTAGATAATGTTAAAGAATCTGAATAGATTCCAGCACCTATTGCATGTAGATCATTAAAAGAAAATTTCTTTAAATTAGGTATTTCATTTATTGTTGTTAAAACATCCATGTTATCAGACATCATGATTATATATAAACTTTGTAAGTTAGTACATTCATTTAAAAATGATAAATCATCATTTGTTTTAACATGTAATAACAAATATGAATCTATTTTACTTAAATCTTCTTTTGTAATTGGTTGTGTGTCATTTAATCCAAGTGCTGTTCTAACAACTGGTTGATAACACTCAGGTACAATAGGTGTTTCAACTTCACTTGTAATTGATGGCTGTTCAATTGGTTTATCCTTTTCAGTTAAAAGTGAAATACCTGAATACAAAGACACAACACATATACCTGTTAATGCTGTATTTAAAATTACCTTTTTTGGATTACCTAATTTTTTATCTTTGATAGTTCCCATATTTATCCCCTTAGTTAAAGTCAAATACTACTTTTCCATTTTCAATTTTTAATTTGGCTTTAAATTCCTTATTATTCTTTGACATAAATCCCTCAATTTGAGAAGATTCATGTTTTTCTAAAATTTCCTTTGCAATGTCTTCATCAATTATTTTACCACATATTTGATAATTAATCTTAAAATCACATTCTTTATAATTTGAACATCCATATGAATATTTAGTTCTCTTTATATTATTCCCACATAAAGGGCACTTACCAATTATATCACCAAATATTCCTTTTTTGTTCTTAAATATTTCACTTACCTCATTTGTTGCAAGTT
>Ga0247610_10001368_pt1 | contig 30441 bp, 18 predicted proteins | sample 174DNAGHGhighgp2_FD_193483 | JGI IMG/M metagenome (GOLD analysis project Ga0247610, IMG submission 193483) | Sheep rumen microbial communities from Palmerston North, Manawatu-Wanganui, New Zealand - 1742 DNA GHGhigh gp2 | ecosystem: Host-associated > Mammals > Digestive system > Stomach > Rumen...
CATCCACAGTGATATCCTGTGAAAGATCATCCACCTTTTGTAAAGTATCACCCGATGCATTCATCCATATTATCATGTAGTCACTGATCTCCTTCGCACTGCGGTTGAAGTTGATTGTGACAGCATTAGCCGTCGTGTCCTGACAGAAGTGGATGGCAGTATCCCGAAGCACGAACGGCAGACTGTCAACCACGATGGTCACATCGATACTGTCTGCACAGTACTCAGTGCCGAGCTTCATCTCTCCGATCAGACGGAACGTCTCTGTCTGCTTCACTGACTCCGCAAATGGGAAGTCTTCGCCCTTGCCTGTCATGCCGCTCTCCCGGCGCCATGTGTAGTCGGTCGCATTCGTCGCCTTCAGATCCGGCACAACGGCTCCGTAGCAGATCTCCTTCGTGCCTGTCGTCGATACCATCAGCGAGTCATATACCTTCACATCAACCGTATCCGTGCGGACGCACTTCGACTCCGTCTCGCTTGCCTCAACCAGATACCTGCCTGTCGTCAGTACATTCGTCGGGTCTGTCACCGGCTGGTTCACACCCGGTGCCGTGATACGGTAGTAGCTGTAATGCTTCTCCTCGTCGCTGCCTCCGTAGTTGCCCTCCACCTTGCTCGGCAGATCGATCGCCACGTTGTGGCAGCTCTCTAATAAGCCGACCGGCTTGTATTCTATCTTCTTGCGCACATCCATCGTGAAGGTGTCCGCCTCGCTGTAGCAGTGGTTCAGCGTGTCTATGGCGCGCAGTATGTATTCCTTCTTGCCGTCCTTCTCCGTACTGATCACAAGCTCGTCAGACTGCTGGCTCAGCGTGCCGCTCACCCACTCGAATGTCTGGTCGTACGTGCCAGTGCCTGTCTTCTTTGCCGTCAGCGTGATGTCGCCGATGCCCTGGCACACGATCGTGTCGCCCACCAGCTCAGGCTTGCCTGGCTGCTTGTAGAAGCGTACAGATACCGGCTGTACCAGCTCGCAGCCCTTGTCGTCCTTGTAGTAAACCTTCAGGTCGCTGTCCTCCGAGATGGCTGTCTCGTTGTCTATCTGAACGCCCTTGTTCGTCGTATATTGGTAGCGTGGGTTCGTGCCCCCGTAGATGCTCTTGCTCAGATCCTCCATCAGATTATACGTGTATGGCTGGCAGATCGTCTCTGGATCCACCCAGCGGCTGCGTATCTGCGGACTCACTGTGACCGTCATCTTCGATGCCGGACTCACACAGCCCGTCACTCTGTCAACCTGTACGGTATGATATTCAGTTATACCATCCACAGTGATATCCTGTGAAAGATCATCCACCTTTTGTAAAGTATCACCCGATGCATTCATCCATATTATCATGTAGTCACTGATCTCCTTCGCACTGCGGTTGAAGTTGATTGTGACAGCATTGGCTGTCGTATCCTGACAGAAGTGGATGGCAGTATCACCACTCATCGCTGGTAAGCTATCCACTTGAATATGATGTAACACAGTTGATTTACAAGAAGAAGAATCCATCAACGTACCGATAACCGTGATAGTGGTATCGGCTTGTAAATTAGATTGCTCATATTTCTTATCGGAACTCAATAGAGAAGAACCATAATACCATGCATACGAGATATCACGATCGTCGCCTGTAACATTTAATGAAATGCCATCGTTTTTACATATCTCACGTTGTCCCTCGATTTGGAAATGAGGCAACGCATGATATATGATCGTAACGCTATTAGAAGCAGTACAGTTAGTCAAGGCATCCAACACTTCAAAAGTATAAGTAGAAGTATCTTGAACTGTCGATACCAAGTTACCTAACTGCGATTGAGTAAATACAACATTACCCTTCTTTGCACTGACGATAGAGAAAGAAGAACGATCTTTCAGATCAGGGACAAAAGAATTGAAAGCCATTGTCCACAAGTCAATCACCGTACCAGCACAATACATCAACGTATCTTTTCCGCCGATAGGTTTAACGGTGATTGGTTTAGCCACAATTGCAATGGACTTAGACAAATCACTTTTACAAGAAGTCAACGTATCAATCAAATAAGCATTAAGATTCACAGTAGCCTTATTCTCATCTAACTGATAGGTAGGGCCTGTAGTATTATCCTGCCATACCATGCGTAGATGAGGTAACAATGCCGTATCAGCAGCATTTACATACAGAGGAGCATTATCACGACAGAAGAACAATGAATCGCTACCATCCTCAATCAACGGAGCAGAAGGTTTATGATTGATTGTCACAACGAAAGTATCCTCTGAAGAACATACACCTCTAGAATCCTTCATCACATAACCATACGGTACCTGAGACTCGTTAGGGACATACGCCAATTGGGCCATTTCATCAGACAATAGATTTGTACGATTATTACCTAACAAAGAGAAGTAACCTTCAACTGAAGGTTCGAATCCGCCAATCGCTTTTTTATTCAATGAGACGTATTGGTTAATATAAGCTCTTGCATCAAACAACTCCGGTTCACAAATAGGAGAAGGATCATCGATAGAAAGATTTATCTTAGGCAAGATAGAAACCGTTATCTGCTTGCTGTTCATACAACCTGTAACGGAATTATTTGCCACGCCATAGAAGGTGTATTTTAATTCAGCTGTTATATCCACATTCGTATTAACCACAGAAGAAGACGTGGTATCACCATTCATATCCACCCATGCGAAATAGAGATCCGACAACTTGTTCGAGCCATTCACAGATTGATCCAGGCTATAAGACAATATTTGATCGCCCGTGTTCTGACAGAAAGCAGTATCTCTCACATCAGGAACCTCAGGAATAACATCAATGGTAACAGGAACTTTCACACTATCCTTACAACCATAATCTGTAGTACCCACAAGAGAAAGGGTGATACTTGCAGAAGAAGAGAAACGAATACTATCTCCTATTAAACTATTGCCATTATACCATGAATACGTTGTATTGTCAAAGAATGGCGTTGGCAGTCTAAATTCCACATCCTGACACTCTCTTACTGTAGGGATAGTACCAAACTTAGGAAGCGGATTGAATGTAATAACAACTGTATCCGTCAATGAGCAGTTACTAATTGGTTCACTGATTGAAACCAGATAACGTTGTACGCTCTTATCTGTAGGCGACAATGAAGAGACAATGTTTTGAGCCTGCGTTTCAGTTAACGCATTTGGATCAGGATTATTACCATGTAATAAATGAATGGTATAAGTTGCATTTGCCTCCTTTATATATTTATTATGGCGAGTGATAGCATTCTCAACTTTCGACCATAAATCAACACTCTGTCCGTAACAAACTGGAGCAATATCTATATGACTGTAATTAAACGTCTTTTCAATAGAGATAGTTACCGTATCTTTATCACTCTTACAACCCGTCAAAGTATCTTCCTGATAAACATAAAATGGTACACTACGGTTGACATCCGTAAGGACCCAACTAGTATCCTTCCATACTAATTTTGTATTTTTATCAGGTGCATTTGCTCCTGTTGCCTTCGTAAGATGAACTGTATCACCCGTAGCGCAGTAATACAAAGAATCGTATAGAACATCAGGCACCACAGGTTTAGGATGAATCAAAGATTGGATGGAAACGCGTTCACCCTCACAAGTCGTAGAGTCATTGACATACGACATGTAATACGTATTAGCAGGCAGATTCTCTCCAGCTGTATTTGTGTGAATCAACACATCATTCTGGTCTATCACACCCTTTTGTGCATCATAATATACCAATCGAAGATTTGGATCGCTTACATTTTCGGAATATTTAAAATGTACGGTAGAGTCATACTGGCATCTTACCACCTGCTCTGGTTGAGGTTTCACACGAACCGAATCATGAACAAGGATAGAGAGGTTCACCCAAGGACCCTTACAACCAATCTGAGTACTCTGTCGAACACAATAGTAAGAAGAGCCCGGATTATTTATCTTCACCCAGATCGTATCTTGACGAACTGAATTACGATAGCCTACATTTGGAGACTTAGCACGTAATGTATCGCAATTATCAGTGAGAGGATCCATCTCAGGCACCCATTCCAGATTATAGCCATCAACAGACGTCTTTATCGGAAGAGCATTCATCTTATAGATAGACATGCCCTTACATAATTTTACAATAACCTTATTTTCTTGAGCATCATAAAACTTATTAGATACTGTATCTCCGATGAAAGGAACAGATTTAATAGAGTCACCTACGACAACCTTAAACTTAGAAGGATTACTTACACAATTGCTACTATCCACACGAACCAAATAATACTCCTTAATATAGGCCATTTCTGGAACGATTGTCTTTTGAGCATCATTCAGAGGGCTACCTATTTCTAACGGGTTGGTAGTATTAACTGGAAGATTCGAATTATCCGAATACCAGAACCATTTAGAATTTTCTGGATATAACTCTTGATTGATATATGTATCCAAACTTGTATTATTATCCCCCACACAGAAAAGGACTGAATCCATGCCATTTTTAAAACTAGTGGAAGTGGAATCGAAACATATGACATTGATGGTCACCAATGTTGTATCACCGATACAACCAAATTCATTTTGTGGAGCAACAATCACCTCTTTCTCACCACATTCATTGAAGTTAAATACTGAAAGAAGAGAAGTAAGCGGGCGTGCTTCATTTTCGGTGAAAGAGGTCTGCATATTTGAGAACCAAAGCATATTTTTGTATGAACTTGAATTGGCATCAACGATCTTTTTTGCCACATAAGCAGAATCAACAGAAACATACTGACAGACAGCAATATCAGGAGCTTTCAGTTTTTCAGGAAGTGCATGTACTGTAATGGTAATTGTATCCATTCCACTTTCACAGAAATCTTTAAAATAAACAGCCGCATACGTAAAGATACTATCCTTGTCTTGACGTACTTTGACACTCTCACCTTCACCTCTCACTTCTCTACTCGGATCGCCATCCTTATCTTTTGTCAGTTCATACCATCGAACTTCTTCTGTGACAGGCACATTGCTATCCAACACCAATGTGATAGAATCTTTTTCATTCGTACTAACACAATAATCTAGTACACTCTTATCAACTTTAGGTTTCTCAGCAATCTCAAAATCAGAGATGACCAAATATAGATAAGCAGTATCAGGCTTACAACTATTCTGCAAGTTCTTTTGGTAGATACCCAATCTATAGATACCATCCTTATTTTTATCGATTGTATCATTTACATTCCATGAAGGAATTGGGTTGTATGTAGCATCAACCTTTATTTTAGATTTAGTTGACCCATCAGGGTATAATATATCCGCATAGATATCATAGTCATTATGTGTTTTCCCCACATGAATAATATCTATATCTGCGTTCTTACAAAAATACAAAGTATCTTTCCCTGGGAGAATAGTATCTTTATTATAAATAATTGTTGGAGCCTTCAAATTCTCCTTGATAAAATTAATAACAATAGGCTTCGAACAAGATTTTTCACCCGCCTTCCAAGGAGAATAGAAATATAAATACTTCGTACACTCACCTGTAATATGATATGTAGCATCCCAATTAGCTTGATCCAAAACATCAAATTTCTTAGCTCCTTTGCTGCTAGTCATAATATGCGTTGTATCTGCAGCGTCGAACATAGTAATAATCTGACTAAACCTAGTCGTCATATTGATAATCTTATCAATACTATCCGAAAGCAGATTATAATCGGCCACTCCATCACACTTCAAGAAATTATCCATGACAGAATCTGGTTCTGTAGAAGCAAACGATTGGATTTGTCCCGTGTTATTAAACAAAGCAGCGATATGAGAATAATTCACTCCATGTTTTGCCAAGAACTCTTTCAAGCTATCTTGTTTAGCCATCTCCCATGTACAGGAATCTGCCTTCGCAATAGAGTCTATATTCACATTATATTTAGAAACCAATGTCAGGTAAATATCAGACAATGCAACATCTATCTCTTCACAAAAATAGAAGTTAATAGTATCAATCATAGGGTCACAATCGCCTTGCGCCTGAACCTTAATAGTAACTTCATTAGCTCTATCTTTAACGGAGACACCATCTTTCTCTGTAGTGTACATGTAATCTTCACAATTTTCACCACCGCCACCATCAGGGAAAGGAGGAATAGAACCAGGCCCACCAGGGCAGCCGTTACAAAGACCTAAATCTTCCATCTCACACATATACTTATCCCATTCCTCTTGACTATTACGTCCTTCCGAAGTACTTTCTAAAGCAGATTTATTCCCACTCTCCCCTCCAGTAACAGTCAACTCAGCTTGCGGAACCACCTTTCCAACTCGACCTACCTTTATAGATTTTTTGAATACCCAATCATCTTCTGGTTTTATTCTTACAGAAGATTTCAAAACAAATACTTCCTTGTTCTTAACAGCAGAAGGAATCTGTAAATATTTAGACGAACTATTACTACCGGGGTCAAAAAATTCAACCTTAAAGAAGGCCGTTGCCACATCAGAAGGCGCTTTAAAGGCATTTACTTGATTAGCCTTATTTAAACTCTTCAATCGTGTATTAATCGCATTCCGAATTTTTTTCCATGCCGTTGCTGTATCATTCAACTGACTAAATAAAATCGACTCCGTCGTTCCATCGTCTAACGTAAATTTAACATACATAGCATTGAATTGATTCTGATTAACATTCAAATCTGCAGGAGTTAATTTAAACTCAAGACTAATGCTAGTGAACGTATCAACATACTCTGATACAGGATACTTCAATCCAATACCTGTCAACGGTTCATTTTGACCCACTGTAAAAGTAAAGTTCGGCATTCTAATCTCGCTACTTGCTTCGACATTCACTTCGCCTAAATTTTCTACCTGTAAATTTGCCTGATGTACATCAGGTGAGCCAATCTGCACTACTGCATTAGCCAACCAGTGATACTCATTGGCTGGAGTAAAGACTACATTAAAACTAGAAGCACCCGTTTTGATAACTGGATTATTAGGATCTATTGGAAATCTACTAATTGCATGAAGATCAAAACCTCTAGAGCTGCATACTAATGATGTATTGGATAAGTTACATGTTCTATTATGATAATCATAATAAATAGAGCTTCTGAAAGGATTCATGACATCACCATTTTCCAATGTAATAGTATTGGTAGTAGCTTTTTTATTAAAATTACCCTTGGTAATATCCAAATCTGGATTTCTTAATAGTCGATCCGCATCTTGTCCGTAGAACCCGCTATAGCCACTATAAATAAAAGTAATACTATCTTTCCCACTATATGCAGGTATATCCGATCCAAAAGGGAATTCCGCCTGAATTAGATCAGGATTAGCTCCGTTGGTATTGGAAGGTCCAAACATATCACAGTCATACACCATGATATATCTCTTAGGAAGAAGATTATGACTATACACTAGCGTCAATGTCCATCCTGAGAACAATCCTTCCACTCCAAACCGTTCCAATTCCGTCTGAAGATTCGCTACACATACGTTAATAGGCGTATTGTATTTACTAACGTCATTCCCACTAAAATATGCACTAACTATATTCGTGACATCCGCATGGCAAGAATATAACCCATAATCTAATCCATCAGCCATATCCTGCTTACTTTCTGATTCTGCCGTAACAGTTTGATAAGCCGAACCTCCTATACTAAATTTTACTTGATTATGTTTATCTGATGTAGTATTTCTATCAGCCGCTTTTATTCTACCTCCCCAACTCAAACGTGCCAATTTAATTTCAGGCTTATTTTTTTCACATTCCTCTGGTTCATCAACATAGAATACACAAATTTGAGCACAGTTTTGATTGAAAAGATTATTAGCAGGATCAGCATTCAAATTCTTCATTTTCCCTTTTTCATACTGAACCCCATCACTATTCAATTGGGTATCTTCTGCCATAAGATCACAATCACCTGGCATTTCCACTAACTCTGTATTGGTGTTGCCGACAACAAGGGAAGCACCATTAATATTGAAGGATTTTATAAGAGTGGCATTTGTAGCATTAGCATTCATCATACAAAACAAAAATGCTAATACAAACCCTAATTTTTTACTAAACAAGATCTTAGACATAAGCAAATAACCCGATATAAAAATAACTTACTCCGTAAATTAGCTATTGAATATTCACCTAAACACTACTGAAAATTCATTAACACTAAAAAAAGAATCAAAAACCGTGCCAAAGATACAATTTTTTTTGTCTTAACTAACAACATTTCAACCATTTATATTCCCATGAATTTATAAAACGTTTAAAATTAAGTGATTATATCTAATCCTCAACAATGAGGAGAACAATAAATTTTTTTATAATTAACATTTTTAAACCTATCTTTGCAGAAAAATTCGATTGTTCGTCTTGTTTTTCGTATGGATAAAAAAAACGTATCAGTTATCATTCCAACCTACAACGGGTGTCATTTATTAAAGACCTACCTGTCTCACACACTGGATATTCTTTCTACAAGTTCATCAATATCAAGTTACGAAATCATTGTAATCGATGATGCATCATCCGATGAAACTGTTTCGTACCTGAAGGAACTCTCCCTCCCTGAACTCACCCTCATCGTCAATGAGGTCAATCTGGGATTTTCAAAAACCATCAACAAAGGAATTCAACAAGCCAAAATGGAGCTATCCCTGCTCTTAAATAACGATATGGAGCTACCGTCTGATTTCTTCGATAAAACCATTCCTTTCTTTTCTGATCCCAGCGTGTTTGGTGTCTATACGGAGATTCGCGACAGAGCCGGAGAGAAAATCATTGAAAGTCGAAAACTACCACTGTTCAAACATCACGAACTACACTACAGAGAAACCACAGGTAATCAAAATAACTATTCCATTTATTTATGTGGCGGCAATGCGCTTGTGGATACCCATAAACTGAAAGAACTGAATGGATTCAACGAACTATTCTCTCCTTTCTACTTCGAAGATTTTGATCTCTCTCTTCGTGCATGGAGAAAAGGATGGAAATCGCTATACACCAATAATACCTTCTGCCGACACACCCCTTCCTCAACCATTAAAAAGGAGAACAAAAACACATACGTTGAAACCATCTTTAGGAGAAATAAACTGCTATTGAATTATCTGCATAATAGCACGTTTAAGAATCTATTATTATGTGGCAAAATCTATGGAAAATTTCTGTTGTACTCTTTTTCCAAAAATGAAAAGAAGCAAAGTTTTATCTCCTCTGCAAAAGCTTTCTTAGCCCTCAAGAAAAAGGCAGATATACAAAGAGTCAATGAATACAACCAATTACCACCTATCGATTGGTCACTGTTTCAATAACTCCCGATAGATTTCCACATATCTTCCCAAATGTTTATCGTAAGAGAATGACCTAGCATATTCTTCATTACGGATTGCCAAATCAGGATGCTGCTGAAAGGCAGCAATCGCCTCCTTTATTTTGGATGCAATATGATCAGGTTCGAAAGTATCCATAAAGAAAACATGATCCGAACCAATCTCCTTCAGTGAAGTTTTATCTGAAGATATCACCGGTTTACCAAAAAACATCGCTTCAATAATTGGCAAACCAAACCCCTCGAACAAGGATGGAAAGACGAAAGCCTCACAATGGTTATACAACCATATCTTCTCTGAATGAAGGATCTCCCCCAACAAATAGACATTGGAAATTGCTTCATCCTGAATACGATTACGTATCATATCAGCATATTCGGTAGTATTTTTTCCTGCCAGATACAAAGTATAATCAGGTAATCTTTTCATCGCATCCAACAATACATGAAAATTCTTCTTCGGCATAATCTGCCCAATCGTGAAAAGGAATTTTTTATCTGGTTCAGGAAGATGAGGTTGCTTCTCATCAGAAGCAGACAAAGCCTCAACACCATTATAAAGCACCTCGATATCCTTCTGCGGATGGAAATAGTTGACAACATCATTCTTGGCAAATTGTGAGATACATAGCAACCGACTGGCCCTGTTGATCTTTTTTTGCAACCGCTGGGTATATTTATCCAAGGACGCTCCTTCCTTCTCATACAAAAAGTTCAAATCATGAATGGTAAGTATGTTTTTTGTCGAACGACGAGAAGGTTTAAAACGACTCAACTGATGAATGGAATGCCATACATCAAACTTAGGCAACAGGAAAGGGAAGATGGTATAAATCTCACGAGAGACATGATAATAGACATCATCACCAAAAGAACCCACATAGGACTTAGGAACTAAAAGATGAATTTCAAAATCAAACTCGGATGCATGTTTACCAAAATATGTAGCATAATTGTATGCTACCTGTCCCAATCCACAATTGAGATGTTTTAAAATAGATAAATCAACTAAAACTTTTTTCATTCTTACAAGCAATGTATCGTATCTACAAAAATAGATAAAAAGGCTGAATAGCAAAAACAACATAGGGAGAAAGCAAGCAAACTGAATTATTATTCGTAAGTTTGTAGAAAAATTAGAAATATGAAAATCGTTATCAATCCGGAATTTTCACTTTACAAGACCTTTATCGAATCTCTTCCCTCTATTTTTGAACAAGAAGGAACCAGCATATATAAAGCACGTAATGAAATAAAAATCTTCGATGTAAACGGTACTATATTGAATGTGAAGTCATATAAAATACCCATCTTTATCAATCGGATTGCCTATACATTTTTTCGTCCGACGAAAGCAAGACGTGCATACGAATATGCCTTAAGACTCATATCAATGGGTTTTTTATCGCCTACCCCCATTGCCTACATAGAAGAGAAAAAAGGAGGATTACTAACTCACTCCTACTTTATAAGCCTACATACTCCCATGCAGGGCAATCTGAGAGTATTTAATGATTGCCTACCTTTAGAAGGTGAGAAAGAAAAATTAGCCATCGCATTTGGAAAATTCTCGGCTGAATTACATAACAAAAAAGTTTTTCATAAAGACTACTCTCCTGGCAATGTTTTATGGGAAAAAATTGGAGATGACTGTTATCATTTCTCACTCATTGATATCAATCGAATGCAATTTCGAGAAGTAGGGAAAGAGGAAGGATGCGAAAACTTTTGTCGCATGTGGGCTCATGATGATTTTTTCAGAATAGTAGCAAAAATGTATGCCGAAGGAAGAGGATACGATGTGGAGGAATGTACGGATCTATTTCTTCGATATAAACAAAAAGATCGCATTCACCGAAAGAAAAGGGAAAATAGAAAAGCAAAGATTCAAGAATGGAAAGCGAAATTAGGCCTCAACTGATGGCTCTTTAGCTTCCACTGATTTCCTCGTAAGAGAAAAAGAATCTCTGTCAGAAGCATAATTCCACAACAACAATTCGAACATAAAGAAGGTTGGCAATAAGTGAGGACCGAACGACTCAAAGACACCTTGAAATGAAAAGATGATAACAAATAGTGTCAAGAAGAACTTGTATCGACAACGAATAAAGAAAATCGGAGCAAATAAGCAACCCAACAGAATCACAACCCCCAAGATACCAAACTCCATCATAGTACTCAAGAAAATATTATGCGGATGCATCTGCAACTTGTCAACATTCCCTTCTCTATCTAGAATAGGTTCCATCATATAGATATTTTCATAGTATTCATGGTAAAATTTAGGATCATTCATTCCTCTTTCCACCAACTGTTCACGTGCACCGACTACCCCGTATCCGAGGAGTGGTTTATCTTTAATCATCTCCGCACATACATTCCAAATCACTCTTCTCGGATCATTTGTGACAGATTTATTGGAAAACTGTGGATAGAATGTAATGACCAAGATAGGCAATGAAGCTAAAAGAACTAAGAAACAGCGATACCACTTGGACATTCTCGTCCACAAAAAATAAAATACAAATGAAACAATTATGAAAATCATCGAGAGAGCGCCCGTCCTACCGAATGAAATAGTAATACCAATAACAACACAAACCATGCTTAAGATCATCAGGATACGTTTCCATTTTTGGACACCATCAGCTCTGAACATAAACAGAGCTAAAAGCAGTACGATATTCATAAACATATTGAATGTCATGTGAGCATTGATAGACTTTGATGTGCTATACACATAGACCAGCAAACTCTCATATAAAGAATGGCCTTCCCAAACCCATTTGCCGCCTAAAAGTTGATAATAATTTACGATTGAATAAACCAATACAATCACAGAAGTCACAGCCAGGACAATTGCAAAGTCACGGATTCGAAACTTATCATTTAATCCGATGATTCCGATGATTCCATACAAAATGAAAGGCATACGAGATTCTATGCAGTGCAAATAATATTGCGAAGATAACCCTGTTTCAAACAGGTGCCAGATAGGAATAAGCAGGTAAAACAATATACACAATAAAAATGGCCATTTATCCTGACTCCATTTCCATCCCTTGAATCTTTTAAATAAAAAAAGATCCAACAAATAACCGATGCCGAAAATAAATAATGAGATACGTTGAAATTTAGTAAATCCAAAAGGTAATGATGCAAATACAAGCATCATACCAAGAACTGGAATATATGGGACAAGCTGAATTAATTTAGTTATATTAAACATCTTAAAATTTATAACACCTCTACAATTTATATTAATTCTATTACACTTATATACAAATTCTGTGATCAGCACTAACATTAAATAGCATATCCGCACGAGATGGCATCTCTTTTAACATGAAACGAGTTAATCTCTCATAATGAGAAATAAAACGTTTCAATTCATCATCAGACATCACCCTAAGATTTTTTTGTCCTTCCGTTTTCATCCTCAATTTTTTTTCTTGAAGTGTTCTCCACTCATACACTTTATCAAAAGAAGGTACTTTTAACATAACCAAAATATCGATTTTATCGAATAATGATTTATAATTATCCTTCAACTGGCTGTTGACATAACGTCTCCATACACAATAAGGATCTTCGTTCCGCTCCAGATCATTAATCGGTGTCAGTAGTTCTGTTTCCTTCTGTTCCACAGCCCCCATAAACCAACCATCAAATAGTATCACGTTCGGTCTTCCCACGAAGGAATCCCATTGTGATTGAGGGAAGGAATCATCAACCGCCTTATTAAATCTAGGAATAATCGTCTCCGTTTTAGGTGATGCCATACATAAAGAAGATATCACCTCTTCACACAAATGGACATCATGCGTACCTGGCACCCCTCTTGTAATTAAAAGAGGGTGAACTTCCTGCGCAAGCTTTTCTCTGTCGGCGCGAGTCAGATAAAAATCATCAATGCTGAAGCTCACTACTTTCATATTGTATTGGATCTCTAGCACAACCTTAAGCAAAGCGCTGAAAGTAGTTTTTCCAGCACCTTGAGCCCCATTCACACCAATGATTTGGGTCTTATCCTCAACATTAAGACCCGTATGTATCAGATTGGCCATAGGAAGATAGATACGATCTAAATCTTCCATTAGATTTTCATCCAACATTAACTCCTTCAATTTATCTCTGAAGGCCGTTTGTAAATCAATTATATGCAATCCAAACATAGTATCTAATAATTTAGTTAGACTTAAAAATACGTTGCAGTAACATTCTCAATTCATCCGTCGGTTCAGCCCCTTTTGTCATTAAGAAGTTACCATCTTTATCAATCAAGAAAAAAGAGGGAATACTCTTTATACTATACCTTGACTTTAACGCATCTGAATCATCAGCAAGCATAAAATACATTTTATCTCCATACCGTTGAGATAATTTTAAGACTGCTTCTTGTGAATCATACAATCCAACATTCAAAATGACCAGATCCTTCTTATAATCATTCTGAAAGCGCACTAAGACATCTAAATCTTTTTGAGTTTGATCTATATAAGAATTCTCAAAATTTAAATATATATATTTCCCCTTGAAATCGGAAAATTTTTTCTTTTTTCCATCACCAGTCTTCATAACAAAATCTGGAGCTGCCATTCCAATAATATTTGTAGAAGTATTATTTAAAATATAAGCAAGGATATCGCGATTTTGCTGAGAGGCAATACCAGAACCTATTTTCTGAAGTAGATCCATCACCTTAATTTGATTAAACTGATTTTGATTGATCAAATCATACAACAATTTAATCGCCACCAATTCTCGCAAATCAGGATCTGTTATACCATATCGATTGGAAAGCAACATGAAATACATCTTCACATTTCCTTCTTCAACAATACGTTGAAAAGCAAGATATTGTTCTCTATCGTATTGTGATTGTACGATGAAATCGTCGAAACAGTTATTAAAGATATCCCAAAAAGCAGGACTGCTTTCATTAACCCCTAACCGATTGATGCGTGCAATAATACTATCCTGATAGACTTTAGGAGAACTATTCAACAAAAGTAGAAAACGCTCTTCCATGTATCTGGACAGATAACGATCAGCATAAAAATCATTGAAGATCTCTTTCATCTGATCGATAGAAACAAGGATGGAATCGACAGAATTTGAATAAACAAGATGCTTCATCGAATAAAAATCAAACGCATCTTCAAACTCCATCAATTTATAATTAAAATCCCCCTGTTTCAACCCGACAATCTGTAAAAGAACATCCGTAGGTTTAAAATAAGGATCTAATTTTTGTGCTAGAGTCCTTTCAGCATAAGGAGGTAAATTGACAACATAATCTTTCCCGGACTCCAAGAAAATAAATCCATTATATGTGTCCGATGGGATAAAAACCTGTAACGGAGTGGCAATATTAACTGTAAACGAAAACTTTCCTGTAGGATCAACGATACATGAATCCAATGTACGTTGCATTCCCACAATTTCATCCATATAATAATTCAATCGTAGAGTCTTACCAGCAAAAGAAGGTGCTACACCCGAAAGTGTAGTACTCTTACCCCACATCCCAATGGATAGAGTAAATAAAACTATCAATAAAAATAATTTCTTCATTTTGCACAAAGTAAAACACAAAAGTATAAAAAATATTCAAGCAACATGATTTATATAAAGAGAATAAACAAAAAAAAACCACAACTAACTCTTCACAAAGCGATTGTGGTTACTATTTTAAAGTATAAATGTTTCCTGGGAACGAAATCTTATTTTCCGTTTTTCATTGCAAAGATAAGGCATACTACATTGTTACAACGTAGAATCATCGTTCAAAATAGGATGAAAAATGTTTCAATACACGAAAAAACGATTATTTATTAAAAAAATAACAAAATAGCTGACGAAAATTAAAAAACATTTATGAAACATACTAGACATGATTTGATTCAGTTGAACGCCAGAAATTACTAACATCATATTGTTAATAAATCATTGTATCATGTTAATAAAATATTTAATTTTGCATAAACTAAGAGAAGATATGAATTTCAAATTCGACGTCATTGTTATTGGAGCTGGACATGCTGGATGTGAAGCCGCTTCAGCAGCAGCAAGACTTGGATCAAAAACGCTTTTGATCACAATGGATATGCATAAAATAGCTCAAATGAGTTGCAACCCAGCCATTGGAGGAATTGCGAAAGGACAAATCGTGCGAGAGATAGATGCACTTGGCGGCTTTTGTGGAATAGTGACTGATATGACAGCCATTCAATACCGGATGTTAAATCGATCAAAAGGACCTGCAATGTGGAGTCCACGTTCGCAGGCCGACCGACAAAAATTTAGCGAGAAATGGCGTAATATACTTGAAAACACTCCTAACCTGAGCATGTGGCAAGACTCAGCTACTGAGTTTATCATGAACGGGAAACAAATAACAGGAGTGAAAACAGCCATGGGAGCTTGCTTCGAGGCTAAATCAGTTGTACTGACAGCAGGTACTTTTCTTAGTGGACTGATTCATTGTGGAAAAACACAAATTCATGCTGGAAGAATCTCAGAACCAGCATCATACGGAATAACTGAGCAACTCAAAAGCTTGGGCATCACAACAGGCAGAATGAAAACAGGTACGCCCGTTCGAATAGATGGTAGAACCATTGATTTCTCTGTTATGACCGTTCAAGATGGAGAAAACGATTTTCATAAATTCTCATATCTGGATTTTAAACCAAGACCCCTTCAACAGAAGAGCTGCTTCATTACCTATACTAACGAAGAAACACATAGGATTCTGCGTGAAGGATTACCAGATTCTCCCCTTTTCAACGGACAAATCAAGAGTATCGGTCCTCGCTACTGCCCAAGTATCGAGACTAAAATCGTCACCTTTGCCGATAAGGAGAGACACCAACTCTTTTTGGAACCTGAAGGAGAAACTACGCAAGAGTATTATCTGAATGGATTCTCCTCTTCTCTACCTCTTGACATACAAGTGAGAGCACTCAAAACAATCAAAGGATTAGAAAATGCCGATATCTACCGGCCTGGATATGCCATTGAATATGACTATTTTGATCCGACACAACTAAAACATACGTTGGAATCGAAGATAGTTGATAACCTGTTTTTAGCAGGACAGGTGAATGGAACAACTGGATACGAAGAAGCAGCAGGACAAGGAATCATCGCTGGTATCAATGCCCATCAGAAATGCAGCGGTGGCAAGGAATTTACTCTAAGCAGAGACGAAGCTTATATCGGAGTACTGATCGACGACCTTGTGACCAAAGGAGTAGACGAACCCTACCGAATGTTCACTTCACGTGCAGAATATCGTATTTTGCTCCGTCAAGACGATGCAGACAAACGTCTCACCCCTAAAGCTTACGAACTCGGATTGGCAAGTAAAGAACGTTACGACCTATTCGTGAAAAAGGAAGAGGAAATTCAAAAATTATCCGATTTCATCGAAAACTATTCCATAAAAACAAGCTATATCAACGACTTCCTTATCCAGCATGGAACAAGCGAACTGAAAAACGGCTGTAAACTGGTCGACCTCGTTATGCGACCACAATTAACCATCGATCTGCTGAAAGAAGGAATACCCGCACTGAAAAAAGAGATAGAGAAGATCACCTCCAGAAGAGACGAGATAGTCGAAGCTACGGAAATCAATATCAAATATAAAGGTTACATAGAGCGTGAAACATTAATAGCCAATAAGTTACATAGATTGGAGAACATCAAAATCAAAGGAAAATTTGATTATTCAACCCTGCATTCACTCTCGACGGAAGCACGACAAAAGTTGGAGCGTATCAACCCCGAAACCATCGGACAAGCCAGTAGAATTCCAGGTATTTCGCCAAGCGATATCAATATTCTTCTCATTCTTTTAGGACGATAACCATGCAAGAAGTATCTCATCTAAAACAGATTGTATTATCACTTCCCGACAAACCGGGAGTTTACCAATACATCAATAACAAAGATGAGATTATATACGTTGGAAAGGCAAAAAATTTAAAAAGACGTGTTTCTTCATATTTCAATAAAGAACAGCAAAGCATTAAGACACGCATTCTGGTAAAACAAATCGTAGATATAAAATATATCGTAGTTGAAACAGAACAAGACGCTCTTCTCTTAGAAAACAGTCTTATAAAAAAACATCAACCTCGTTATAATATTTTATTAAAAGACGATAAAACATATCCTTCCATCTGCATTAAAAACGAATATTTTCCAAGAGTTTTTAAAACTAGAAACATCGTAAAAGATGGGTCTAAATACTATGGACCATACACTTATGCTCCAGCTCTAAGAACAATACTCGAATTAATCGAACAACTATATCCACTCAGAAATTGCAAATTAAATTTAACTCCTGAAGCCATTCAGCGAAACAACTATAAGGTTTGCCTTCAATATCATATCAAAAAATGCAAAGGGTGTTGTGAAGGACTTCAAAGCGCAGAAGAATACAATAAAAACATCAGCGAGATAAAACAAATTCTGAAAGGAGAAATCGGTGAAATAGAAAAAAATTTACAAACCGAAATGATGAAACTAGCTGATGAAATGAAATTCGAGGAAGCACAAATTATCAAAGAGAAATTGTTCGTTCTCAGCCAATATAAATCCAAGTCAACCATCGTAAATCCTATGTTAACCAACATAGATACATTCGCTATAGAAATCGATGAAAACGACGCTTTTATCAATTATTTAAAAGTCACCAATGGCACCATCACACAGGCCTATACACTGGAATATAAAATACGAACAGATGAAGAAAAAGAAGAGATATTGGCCAGCGCCGTTGTTGAACTACGAAATAAATTTAAAAGTCAATCAAAAGAAATTTTATTACCATTTGATATTGGATATAATTTAAATGATGCTGTGGTAACGATTCCACAGAGAGGAGAAAAAAGAAAACTATTGGACCTATCCATTCAGAACGTGAAACAATATCGTTTTGATCGCATGAAACAGATGGAAAAGTTCAATCCAGAACAACGAGCGACTAAGCTATTAAAAACATTACAAAATCTCTTGAAACTAGAGCATCTTCCAGTACAAATTGAATGTTTTGATAACTCAAACATACAGGGAAGTGATGCAGTGGCAGCTTGCGTAGTCTATAAGATGGCTAAACCATCAAAAAATGACTATCGAAAATACAACATTAAGACGGTGGTAGGTCCGGATGACTATGCCTCAATGAAGGAGGTTGTCAGGAGGAGATATACACGTCTGATGGAAGAGGAAAGTCCTCTACCACAACTAATTATAGCAGATGGAGGCATTGGGCAGATGGAAGTGATACGAGAGGTGGTAGAAGATGAATTACATCTAAACATACCAATTGCAGGGTTAGCTAAAAATGAGAAACATCGGACAAAAGAGCTATTATTTGGGTTTCCACCCAAAGTAATAGGTATGGATCCAAGTGATGAAGTATTTAAATTTTTAGGTTCGATACAAGATGAAGTGCATCGGTTTGCCATTAAATTTCATAGAGAAAAAAGAAGTAAATCGCAGTTACACAGTGAGTTAGATATAAAAGGAATAGGATCTAAGACGCAAGAGAAACTATTAAAAGAGTTGAAGAGTGTGAAACGAATTAAAGAAACAGAAATAGAAAGACTAATAGAATTGATTGGCAAAGATAAAGCCACTATTATATATAATCATTTTCACGATGAAAACGAAAAAAAATAGAATATGAGAGTAGTAATACAAAGAGTAACCGAAGCATCGGTCACCATAGATGGAAAGGTAAAATCAGAGATTGGTGAAGGACTACTAGTCTTAGTTGGAATTGAAGATAGAGATAGAGATGAAGATATAGAATGGTTGTCGAACAAAATTGTAAACATGAGAATATTTAACGATGAAAACGGTGTTATGAATCGTTCTGTATTGGATATAAACGGAGAGATACTTGTAGTAAGTCAGTTCACTTTGCAAGCGTCAACGAAGAAAGGAAACAGGCCATCCTATATAAAGGCTTCTAAGCATGAATTTGCCATTCCGATGTATAATAAATTTTGCGATAGAATCGGTAATTTATTAGGAAAAGAAGTTAAAACAGGAGAATTTGGTGCGGATATGAAAGTAATGCTTTTAAACGACGGACCGACCACTATAATAATGGATTCACAGAATAAAGAATGAATATGAGTTACAAAAGAGAAGATTTTGAAATAATGGCACCAGTTGGCTCGTATGAAAGTCTAATGGCAGCCATTCAATCGGGAGCCAATTCGGTCTATTTTGGGATAGAAAAACTGAATATGCGATCTCGATCAGCAAGTAATTTCACGACAGAAGATTTAAGAGAGATAGTAAGAATATGCAAGGAACACAATGTAAAAAGTTACCTTACGGTCAACACGGTGATATACAATGATGACATAGAGTTGATGCATGAGATAGTAGACACGGCGAAAGAGGTAAACATAAGTGCGATTATTGCGGCAGATGTATCTGTAATGTTGTATGCATTTGAGAAGGGAGTTGAAGTTCACCTATCAACGCAGCTGAACATAGCGAATGTAGAAGCGTTAAAGTTTTATGCGAGGTATGCCGACGTAGTGGTGTTAGCGCGAGAGTGCAACATGGATCAAGTATCAGCCATCTATCAAGCGATAAAAGCGGAGAATATATGTGGACCGAAAGGTGAATTGATCAAGATTGAGATGTTCTGTCATGGAGCTTTATGCATGGCTGTATCAGGCAAGTGTTATTTAAGTTTGCATGAGTTGAATGCATCGGCCAACAGAGGAGCATGCTACCAGGTATGTCGGCATGGATATCGTTTAATTGACGATGAAAGGGACATTGAGATAAAAGTAGATAATCAATATTTGATGTCGCCAAAGGATTTGAAGACGATACATTTTTTAAATAAACTGATGGATTCTGGTGTGCGAGTTTTCAAGATAGAGGGACGTGCGCGAGGACCAGAATATGTAAAAACGGTAGTAGAATGTTACAACGAAGCGATACTTTCCTACATAGATGGTAGTTATTCAGAAGAGAAAATTAAGAATTGGGATGAACGCTTAAAGACGGTATTTAATCGAGGATTTTGGAATGGATATTATTTAGGTCAGCGACTAGGTGAATGGAGTTCGACCTATGGATCTGAATCTACGAAAAGGAAAGTTTACGTTGGAAAGGGCATGAAATATTATTCGAAGTTGGGAGTAGCTGAATTTTTAGTAGAGACAAAATATGGAGTGAAGCAAGGAGATAATTTAATTATCACGGGACCAACTACAGGAGTGATAGAACTGACAGCAGATGAAATTCAGGTAGATTGTAAAGCAGCTGATCACTGTGAAAGAGGTGAATTATTTTCAATTAAAGTTCCAAGTAAGATACGTCCTTCCGACAAATTATATAAAATAGTAGATGCCTCTGAGGTACCGAATAATCAATAATGTTCCACGTGAAACATAGATAAAATGAAAATAGGAAATATAGAATTTAAGGAGTATCCATTATTTTTAGCACCGATGGAGGATGTGACAGATCCAGCCTTCAGACTGCTTTGTAAAAGATTTGGTGCAGACATGGTTTATTCTGAATTCATTTCAGCAGATGCATTAATCAGAAGTATCGAAAGCAGTGCTAAAAAATTGACTATATATGATCAAGAGAGACCTGTTGCCATTCAGTTATATGGTAGAGAGCCAGAACCAATACGAGATGCTGCCATCATAGCAGAAGAGGCAAATCCTGATATTATTGATTTAAATTTTGGATGTCCGGTTAAAAAAGTAGCAGGTAAAGGTGGTGGTGCTGGACTGTTAAGAGACATACCCAAAATGCTTGAAATAATAAAAGCTGTGGTGAAAGCGGTTAAAAAACCAGTTACTGTCAAGACCCGATTAGGATGGGATGATAACAATAAAATCATCACCACCCTAGCAGAACAAATACAAGATTGTGGAGTCCAAGCATTGGCCATACATGGTAGAACAAGAGCGCAGATGTACACAGGATCAGCAGATTGGACTTTAATTGGTGAAGTAAAAAACAATCCGAGAATAACAATACCCATCATAGGAAATGGAGATGTTACAACACCTGAAAGAGCTAAAGAATGTTTTGATCAATATGGTGTTGATGCTGTTATGATTGGACGAGGAAGTATCGGTCAGCCTTGGATATTCAAAGAAATAAAAGAATATTTGGCAACTGGCGAAAAAAGCAAAAAAGAGAATTTTCGATTCTATCTGGATATTTTAAAAGAACAGGTGAATAATAATATAGAAATGCTCGATGAAATCAGAGGTATTCATCATACAAGAAGACACTTGGCTGCCTCACCTATTTTAAAAGGACTAAGCAATTTCAAACAAACAAGAATTAAGATATTGCGAACAGAATCGAGAGATGAACTGTTTGAAATATTAGATAACGTTGAAAAAGAATACAACCTAATATAAAAGGTAGGTTCTATAAATTCATTTCGTGATAATGCGCTGTAGGGACGTGGCGTGCCGCGTCCGAATCCGTGCATCATATAACTAACAATAAATATAAAAATTCAAAAATACCTGAAATTTCATCTGTCTATAATACATATTATAAAAACGGACGCGGCACGCCACGTCCCTACAAATTACCATCCTCGATGAAATGGATTGATATTACGTTCCACGTGGAACAATCATAAAAATATAATAACGTAGGTTTATATTCCGATCCATGATGACGCCGTAGGGACATGGCGTGCTATGTCCAAATCCGTGCATCATATAACAAACAACAAAATACCCAAATTCATAAATACCTGAAATTTCATTTTTCTAAATTCTATATTATACAAAAACGGACGCGGCACGCCACGTCCCTACAAAACGAAGATGCAATAAAATGAATTAAGATAATTATATAAAAAAATCACCAACTTACGTTGGTGATAATTTTCTCTTATTTATAAGAAGGTTCCACGTGGAACATTTTTTCTAATTTTTAATGTGCCTCCAACCAGTTGTCACCTACCCCACAATCTGCAATCAGTGGAACTACCAACTGAATGGCTGACTCCATTTCCTCCTTTATAATATTTGTCAGTTGCGGTACTTCATTTATAGGTGCGTTAAAATTCAACTCGTCATGAATTTGTAAAATCATCTTTGATTTTAACGACTCCTTTTTAAGACGATTGAAGATACGAACCATTGCAATCTTTATAATATCAGCTGCCGTACCTTGAATTGGAGCATTAATAGCATTACGTTCGGCAAAACCACGAACCGTAGCATTGCGTGAATTGATATCCGGTAGAAAACGCTTGCGATGAAATAATGTCTCTACATACCCATTTTCTCTCGCTTGATCAATAATAGATTGCATATAAGATTGAATCGTTGGATAAGTTGAGTAATATTCTTCAATTAAACTTTTAGCCTCTGCCCTTGGAATAGAAAGACGTTCCGCTAAACCAAAAATAGAAATTCCATATATGATACCAAAATTTGCCGTCTTTGCTTTTCGTCTCATATCAGATGTAACCTCTGAAATATCTACTTTATAAATTTTAGAAGCAGTAGATGAGTGAATATCCAAATTTTCATTGAAGGCAGAAACCATATTTTCATCCTTACTTAGATGAGCTAACAAACGAAGCTCTATCTGAGAATAATCGGCCGATACAAATTTACAATCCTTATCTGCTATAAACGCTTTTCGAATTTCTTTACCCAATTCATCACGAACTGGTATGTTTTGTAAATTAGGATTCGAAGAACTTAATCTACCAGTAGCTGTCACGGCCTGATTGAAACTTGTATGAATTTTTCCTGTCGTTGGATGAATCAACGTTGGTAACGCATCAACATAAGTAGATAATAACTTTTTAATACCTCTATGTTCCAATATCAAATCAATAATTGGATGTTTACCACGCAACGATTCCAACACCTCTTCGGATGTGGAATATTGTCCCGTCTTCGTCTTACGTGCTTTTTCATCCAATTGCATCTTATCAAAAATAATATCACCCACTTGCTTTGGAGAACTAATATTAAACTTCTCCCCTGCCAACTCATATACCTGTTGTTCAATCTGAACCAACTGTTCTGATAATTGAACAGATATCAAATGAAGCGCTTCAACATCAATTCGAACACCCTCCCACTCCATACTTGATAAAACATATATCAAAGGCATCTCAACATCATAAAATAGATAATCCAACTGATTATCATGAATCATTGGAGAGAAAACTTGTTTCAATTTCAATGTGACATCAACATCCTCACAAGCATATTCACATAATTTCTTTTTATCTACTTGTCTGATAGGTAATTGATTTTTTCCTTTTTCTCCACATAAATCTTCATACGTAATTGTTTTATATTTTAAATACACCTCGGCTAAATAATCCATATTATGTTTTAACTCTGGTTGCAAAAGATAATGAGCAATCATCGTATCGAATAAAGGACCATCAACATTGACTCCATAAGATTTCAAAAATAAAATATCAAATTTTATATTTTGTCCAATCTTAGTGATGTGAGGATCTTCAAAATATTTTTTAAAGAAAGAGAGAAATTCAATCGCCTTAGATCTCTCTTCAGGTAAATAAACAAAAAAAGCTTCATCTTCGACAAACGAAAAAGAAAAACCTACTAATGAATCCTTAAAAGGAGAAATTCCAGTTGTTTCTGTGTCAAAACAGAAAAAATCATATTTATCAAAATAAGGTAAAATTTTAAGTATATCTTCCTGATTATCAATTAATTTATATCTATAAGAAAGAGAATTTAAGTCGCTGAGATTTGAATATTTAGTTTGATCTGTATCACTACTCACAAAATTATCAAAGAGAGAGAGTTGAGTAGGTTGTTTTTTAATCGAACCTGTATCATATTTTTTTAAGTAAGACTTAAACTCTAAATTGGTAAAAATAGGAATCAACAAATCCAAGTTAGGTGATTTAAGAATAAAATCATCTTCGTTAAAATCGAAAGGAACATCCAAACGAATAGTTGCTAAAATTTTTGAAAGTTTTATATTTTCAACATTCTGTTCAATTTTTAACTTTAAAGCACCTTTTAGTTGATCGGTTGAAGATAACAAAGAATCAATAGAACCAAAATCCTGTAATAATTTTACAGCTGTCTTCTCCCCTACTCCTGGACAACCGGGAATATTATCAGAGCTATCGCCCATCAAACCAAGTAAGTCAATAATTTGATCGGTAGAAGAGACAGACCAATGTTCCTTAACTTGTTCAACTCCCATAAGATCATAACCAGCACCATGTCTGGGGCGATACATAAAAATATGATCCGTAACTAATTGAGCATAATCTTTATCAGGAGTAACCATAAAAACGTCAAAACCTTTTTTTTCAGCTAAATGAGCAATCGTGCCTATTACATCATCAGCTTCAAAATCGGGAACTTCAACAACAGGAATATTATATGCATTTAATAACTCTTTAATAATAGGAATTGATTGTTTGATATCTTCAGGTGTAGCTTGACGTTGAGCTTTGTAAGGTTGATACATTTTATGTCTGAATGTAGGACCAGAAGGATCAAAACAAACTGCAAAATGTGTTGGTTTACAGCTCTTTAAAACATCCTCTAACGTATTAACAAAACCTAAAATAGAAGAAGTATTAAAACCTTTTGAATTGATTCGAGGACTTTTTATAAGAGCATAATAAGCTCTATATATAATAGCATACGCATCTAATAAATAAAGTTTTTTTTCCATAAGAAAAATAAAAGTGAAACAGTAAAGTAATGTATATAAATAACAATGAACAAAGATATAGAAATTAAGGAGCTATAAAGCGTAAATACACTAAAAAATATGGAAAAATATTACTAATTTTGCACAAAAATATTTCAAGGATGATAAGCATTGAACAAATTAAAGAACCCATTCAAACTGAATTTGAAAAATTTCAGGAAAAATTCTATCATGCCTTTAACAGCGACAATGAACTTATCAACATTGTAAATCAATATATTCTAAAAAAGAAAGGAAAACAAATAAGACCTATTCTGACAATTTTAGCAGCTAAAAGTCAAGGGGAAGTAAACGAAAATACATATCGATGTGCAATTGCTATGGAAATGCTGCATACAGCCAGTTTAATTCATGATGACGTAGTGGATGAAAGTAACGAAAGAAGAGGTCAGGAATCTGTTAATGCAAAATGGAATAATAAAGTATCTATATTAGTAGGTGATTATTTATTATCCCAAGCCTTATTCATAGCTAATGAAACAGAAAATCACAAGATATTAACAAAAATTACTCAATTAGGTAAGAAACTTTCTGAAGGAGAATTACTTCAAATTTCAAATGTAAAAAATATAAATTGTGATGAAGAAAAATACATTGATGTAATCAGAAAAAAAACAGCTGCATTATTTGAAACTTGTACATACTCTGGTGCTATATCAGTGAAATATAATGAATTACAAACAAAAATACTTGAAAAATTTGGAGAAATATACGGAATATGTTTTCAAATAAAAGATGATATATTCGATTATATCTCTTCCGAAAAAAAGTTGGGTAAACCTGTTGGAAATGATATAAGAGAAGGTAAAATTACACTTCCTCTTTTATATGCGTTAAATGTTAGTCAAAAAAAAGAAGAGTACCTTGATATCATTAGAAGAAAAGATTTTTCTAAAGAAAATATAAACAAAATAATAAACTTTACTATCAGCAATGGAGGTATTGAATACGCAAAACAAAAGATGGAAAAATATAAACAGGAGGCGCTTACAATACTCAAGAATATAGAAAATGAAAAAATAAGAAAATCATTAGAATTAGTACTGCAGCATACGATCGAAAGAGAAAATTAAAATAGGAGGTTATCATAACGGTAACCTCCTCTATTTTTTTCTTAAATTCCTAAAAATAAGAAATTTCTCTACCAGAAAGATCAGACAAAAGATGATTAATCAACTTACTTGTTCCTATTCTGAACAATGATGAATTCATCCACTCATCCCCTAAAATTGACGATACCAATGTATAGTATTTAATAGCAGTCATTGTATCAGAAACACCACCTGCTACTTTTAAGCCAACCTTTTGATTGTTCAGTTCATTAAACTCTTTTATTGTTTGAGCCATAATATAAACAGCCTCAAACGTAGCTCCTTTTGACGATTTACCAGTAGATGTTTTAATGAAGTCAGCACCAGCAGCCATAGCAATAATAGAGGCTTTTTTAATTAAAACTGGATCATCTAAAACACCTGTTTCTAAAATAACCTTCAATTTTGTGCCCTGACAAGCTAATTTTATTTCACTCAACTCATCATACACTTCGCTATAACAACGCGAGCAGAAAAGCCCTAAAGGCATAACAACATCAATTTCAGTGGCTCCCTCCATAATAGACATTCCTACCTCAGCAATTTTTACCTCTAAAAATGTATTTGAATGAGGAAAACCAACAACTGTAGCTATTTCTACATCCTCTTGTAAATTATCCTTCACCGTAGAAATATAAGATGGATAAACACAAATAGCTGCAGGATGTGGCAGAATCTCAAATTCATCATCAAAACCGTTAACTAGATCAACAAGCGAAGTAATCTTAGATATTGTATCATCTGAGTTTAATGAAGTTAAATCAATACAGCTAAGTATATTACTGTAAACAGACTTTTGATTATACAATTTAATATTATCTGCAATAATAGATTCAGCTTGTTGCGTGATTAAATCAGGTTCTAAATTCGTAAAATCATATTTAGAAAATAATTCATCAAATCGATCCATAACTTTTATTTTAATTTATCATTAGTTAAATGACGAGTGGAATCTCGTACAGTTTTTTTCTTCAAATTAGCTTTAAAGGCTTCTTCTAAGTTGATACCAGTTTGATTAGCTATACAGACTAAAACCCAAAGTACATCAGCCAACTCATCTTTAAGATGATAATGTAAATCTGACTCTTTAGAGGACTGATCACCATATTTACGAGCCATAACACGAGCCAACTCCCCTACCTCTTCCATTAAAACAGCCGTATTGGTAAGTTCACTGAAATAACGTACGCCGTAGGTTTTAATCCATTGATCTACAGATAATTGTAATTCATCTAATGTCATAATCCCAATTTTTGACTAATTTCCAGCATACGAACAATAGGTAACTTAGCACGTTCAATGATAGAAGAATCAACCAATACCTCAGGAGAATTATTTACTAAAGAATTATATAATTTTTCTAGCGTATTAAGTTTCATGTAACTGCAATTATTACATGCACAGACACTATCCTCCGGTGGAACAGGTATGAATACTTTATTTGGAGCCTTCTTTTTCATCTCATGTAAAATACCACTTTCTGTAGCCACCAAAAATTCTGTGGCATCTGATGTAATAGAATAATTTAATAATGCAGCCGTAGAACCCACCTTATCGGCCAATTCAACAATTGCACCACGACATTCTGGATGAACTAAAACTTTTGCATTCGGATAAATCTTCTTTAAAGCAACTAACTTCTCTACAGAAAACTGTTCATGTACATGACAAGCTCCATTCCATAATACCATATTTCTGCCTGTAATAGAATTAATATAATTTCCTAAGTTTCTATCAGGACCGAATATGATTTTCTCATCTTTAGGAAAACTTTCTACTATTTGTTTAGCATTTGATGAGGTTACGACAATATCTGTTAATGCTTTGACACTTGCAGTAGTATTAACATAGGAAATAACAGTATGACCAGGATGTTGATCGATAAACTTCTTAAATTCATCTGCCGGACAGCTATCGGCCAACGAACAACCAGCATTCATATCTGGAACCAACACTGTTTTATCCGGACAAAGTATCTTAGCAGTTTCACCCATAAAATGAACACCACATAATACAATAATATCTGCATCAGTTTTAGCAGCTTGTTGAGCTAAGTAGAGACTATCTCCGATACAATTTGCAATATCTTGTATTTCACCATCTGTGTAATAGTGAGCCATGATGACTGCATTTTTCTCCTCCTTTAGTTTTAAAATTTTTTCTTTTATATCCATACTGTTCTTTATAATCTTTATATTTTAAAATAAATAAATATAGAATAAATAGATGATGATTATTATAGAATGTTAGTTTGGTTGAAACAAAAAATAAAATTTATTTGCATATTTCATTCATAAAAAATCATTCACATAAAATTATACAGAATGTTAAATAGTCTCTTTTGATATACAATATATTAGCTATCTTATCAACAGATTTAACATTTTAGCAAAGATATAAATTATTAAAAATAAAAGTGACCTGAAATGTGTAAATAAGTCGTTGAAATTATAAATGAAAAAAATGATAATTAATTTGGCGTTTTCAGATGTGAGTTTGTATATACAGATTTTTGAATTAATAAATTTTTTTTTTCATTTTTTATTTTGGACAACTTTACAACTTATCAACAGGGTTATTAATAGAAAAGTAACAAGTAATTTACAGTAAGTGTTTAGAAAATAAGGAGACCATAGTAAAGTGCTATAGCCTCCTCATATAATTGATAAAAACTCTTTTAAATAAGATTTTTATAAAGATTCAAGTATTCTTTTTAAGACTGTTTCGCAAGATATTTCACGATTAGCAGCTTCTGGAATCACCAAGGACTGAGGACTTTCAATCACTTCATCCGTTACGATCATATTACGACGTACTGGCAGACAATGCATAAAGAAAGCGTTGTTAGTAAGTGTCATTTTTTCTTTACTAACTGTCCAATTCATATCTTTACTTAATATTTTTCCGTAGTTAGGATCTTGGTAGGCCGACCAGTTTTTTGCATAGACAAAATCAGCTCCTTTTAAAGCTTCATCTTGGTCATATACTACTTTTGCACCTCTAACAAACTTTTCATCTAACTCATAGCCTTTTGGATGAGTGATAACAAAATCCACATTTGCTTCGTTCATAAAATCTGCAAAAGAGTTAGGTACAGCTTGAGGTAATGATTTAGGATGTGGAGCCCATGTCATAACTACTTTAGGACGAGCTACCTTTTTATGTTCCTCAATTGTTATTAAATCGGCAAATGCTTGTAGAGGGTGAGCTGTAGCTGATTCCATACTAAAGACTGGTTTGCCAGAATATTTAATAAATTGATTCAAAATGGTTTCTTCATAATCGAATTTTTTATCTTCGAATCGAGCAAAAGAGCGTACTCCGATCACATCACAGAATTGTGCCATAACAGGAATAGCTTCTAATAGGTGTTCAGATTTATCACCATCCATGATTACGCCTCGCTCTGTCTCTAGTTTCCATGCTCCTTGATTAACATCCAAAACAATGGTATTCATACCTAGATTCATACCTGCTTTTTGTGTACTTAAACGAGTACGTAAACTATTATTGAAGAAGACACAAAGCAACGTTTTGTTTTCACCTAATTGCTTATATGCATAACGATTTTTTTTAATTTCCAAAGCTTCTTGCACCGCCTTGTTTAAATCGCCAAGATCGGATGCCATCAATAATTTCTTCATTGTTTTATATTACTATTTCGACAAATTATTTTTTACAAAAATACATAAAAAAGCAATATTCTATTATGTTCAACTTTAAATATCGAAGTCTATTCGTTCATCTTTATTGTAACCCTCGTCTTTTCACTCTTTTTTGTCTTATTTCAGTGTTACTTTCTTTTTCTCACTATTGCTGGGAGGATAGTTATGGGTGTATTTTCAAAGGTGAAAAAACGATGGAAATAATAACATTATGTATAAAATTTTAGTATTATAGAATCAAAATGTAATTTTTTTAAAAGAAAAAATAACAAAATGTTTGTATATATAAAAATTTTATGTACATTTGCAATGTAAAAATGATAAAGAAATGGAAGTAAGTAAATCATACAACATGTTTTTGAGTAATACTCAGAATAACAAGCAGCAGAACCAGAAAAACAATCAGGTTCTCAATTCTTTGTTGTATGCATTTACCAGTCGAATGCGATAGTATAGTAGAAAAAGGAGATAAAATAACAGAGGAGGGTGTATCAAAATTCGAATTTTTGATGCACCCTTTTAACTTCCTGAGAATCGAGTGGGGACTCGCAGAAACGACATTTTGGGTTTTTCAGTCAAATATTCGATTCTCACGAGCCAGGGAA
>Ga0247610_10001369_pt1 | contig 30435 bp, 14 predicted proteins | sample 174DNAGHGhighgp2_FD_193483 | JGI IMG/M metagenome (GOLD analysis project Ga0247610, IMG submission 193483) | Sheep rumen microbial communities from Palmerston North, Manawatu-Wanganui, New Zealand - 1742 DNA GHGhigh gp2 | ecosystem: Host-associated > Mammals > Digestive system > Stomach > Rumen...
TTTAATGTTTCTTGCTCATATAGCTTCACCTGCAATATTACCTTGATAAAATACTTCATTTTCATCTATATAATCACCTTTAATACCATTTGTAGCAATTTTTTCACTAGTAATAGTATTGTCTTTCATTTTTGTTCCTAAAATAGATCCATCTGCAATATTATCATTATCCAGGTCTAATCCACCGCCTTGAATAGTTTTTTTTGCAATATGATGTTGTTGTACAGCTTGTTTTCCAATATTTCTTGGTTGAATTGCATTATTAGCAATATTTCCTATTATTTTTACATTGTCTAAATTATATTTATACTCATTATTATTGTTATATATATCACCAATAATTGCATTTTCAGCAATTTTACTAGGTACAAGAATGTTATTTTCTTCATCAAGCGTTGGGCCAGTTATAGCTTTTGCATCAATATTATTTGTTTTTACAGCATTATCATACGTTAAAAAACCATTTATATGAATATTATTATCATCAGTGACATAAAAAGGCGTAATCCAATTATCTTGACTCTGCGGATTTGGATTACGGATTTTTTCTTTTAAAATTATATTAGCCATGCGTTACCTCCTTTAATCCGCAGTTTCATAAGCTAAATCAATAATTAAATAAGGATTATTTTTTTCTAAAACTTCTACAGTAGAAGTTCCATATATATTTCCAAATTCTAATATTTCTTTATCAGTAATTGCATACGTTACATTGTTAATTCTAATAGGAATTGAAAATGGTTCATTAAGCAGTGATATAGGGATGTTATGCGGACGTTCAATGCCAATTTGAATATATTTAGCATTTAAGGATATTGGTTGAAAAGGATATTTTAATTGTATTGTTTTCATTTTTAACCCCAAAATTCTGTAAGTTCCATTTCAGAATCTTTATCAATATCTGCACTAAAGAAAAAACCTTTTTCATATATATCTGGTTTATCAGGGAATTCAACTCCACCATCTACAATTTTTAATTGCATACTAGCATCACTACTTGACCAAGGTCCCGCATAAAATCATTTACCAGTTTGTGAATCAAATAAAAAAGACTTTTGTTCATGCCACAATACTTGACCCATTTTATCTTCAATTCAATCTGCGTCAAAATTAGTATTATCACCTAAATTATAGATATAAATATGACCTTGCTGATATGGATTAACATCTTTTTTGCTACCATCTTCATTGTCAATCAGTCAAGCACTATTTAAAAGAGGTAAAATATCTGCTTCACTAAATTCTTCTCAAGTTCATTCAGATTCATCTCCTTGAGTTTTTCTATAAGCATCATATCTTTCTGTATTAAATTTTCCTGAAGTTCTAATTCCAGAAATCTTCTCAGCAACAAGTCCAAGTTGTTGTCACCATACTCAACTATCCTCCTCTTTTTGTTTTCTTACTGCGTCAGGAAGATCGCCACCTTTACATCATTTTATACCATTTTTATCAGTGTAATAATAACGAGGTACTGGTTTATATCCAGGATCTGCTTCATCATATATGTCGCCAGTATATCTTTTGGCAGAAGAAGAATATCTTATATATAAATATCCGTCTTTGCTAATAAAAGTTTCTTCAATTGTATTTAAATAGACATGGTCATTAAATTGCATATAATCATTATAATTAGGTCATAAGTGATATTTAATTTCTTTAGTGTCTGGATCAATTTGAATTCCATCTACTGATTTAAAACCAGAATTTTGTATTAAACTATATTGATTACTACCATTATTAAGAGCTGTTGTATATTGAATTTTCATTTCCATAAGTTGAGTAATATCATTTGGTTCTCATTTTATATTGTCTATCATTTTTATAATACCAATATTATGAATAGTATCATCATTATATTTTAATTGTAATTGAGAAGGTATATTTGTTAAATATCTATCCCCAGGTTCAACTAACTCAACATTTTTAATTCATTTAATTTTTTTATCGAAAGTATGAGACTCTCCAGAAGAATATTTTATTCTAAAAGAACCATCATCATCTAATTCTATATTTTCAATATCAGTAATTTTACCAAAATAACAAGTCACTGTTTTTGTCTTATTATCATTATCATATGTAGAATCGTACATATAAAAAGTATAAACTAATATAGCACTATCTTCTGTCAAATTATCTTCTTCAAATTGAGGATAATTTCCTTGATAATCTTTAATATCAAATTTTCCAGTACTTTCTTCATACAAATCTTTAAAATCATAAAGTATTTCAGTAGCGCCTTCTTTACCACTATTAATAAATCTTCCAAAAGTAGTTCTAGTTAAAAAACCTACTCCATTACCTTTTGTACCTCTTGGAATACCAAAAGTTCTTTTTTGATAAAAAGGCTGAATACCATTTTTATAATCTTCTCTATTATCCCAATTTTGAGATAAAGATTTATTCTTTCAATCAATAGCATCAAAACTAAAATCAAAATAAGTATACGGAATTTGGAAACCTAAATAAACATATGATTCTTGATTTTCATCATCAATATTATTTCTAACATTTACCCAAGAGTAATGGATAGAATTATTATCTAATCCAGAAATTAATTGATTATTTTCTTTATTAGCTTCTAAATCCGCAGGAGCCACTTTTTCAAAATTATCTGTATCAACTATTCCGTCTTTTGTCGGAAAACTGTATTCAATAGCCCTGTCTGACGCGCTTTCGTTTCTATCTTTACTTATTTGATTTTTAATATTTTTTATTGAACCTAATCTAATTTTAGGATATCCTTCAGACGGTCCTACAATTCTACCAATATATTCACCATGCAAAGTTCCGCCTTCTTCTACTTCATTTTCAGTTCTAGGAAGAACTCTGCGGAAAAGCTTACCATTATTAGGATTTCTTTTATTAGTTGTATCAATAATAGCTAATTGACCATATCATACATCTTCATATGAAACATCTGCAAAACAGTCATCCATAACTTCTGTTTTTAAAGGAATTTTTTCTTGTTTAATTTTTGCGCCATAAGCTGGATCTACATACTTTCTATTATTTAAATCCTCTTGACTTCCTTCAGGATCTATAAGTGTATAACTACTACTAACATATTTAAACCTTGCTTTAACTACTGGGGAAACTCCTTGTTTTCCGCCATAAAAACTTTCTAAAGACAATTCGTTCACCCCATTTCTTTAACCACTGATCTTATATTGATAATCAAGAGAAAATCTATCTTGAGCACCTTTAACAACAATACCAAAATTAGTTATATCAAAATCATTAAGCTCATAATAACCACTTTGACCAATTCTAATTTCTTCGCCATTAATAGACATAATAGCATCTGGATGTGATCAAACCCCGATATTAGAAAAAGCTCCAACGTCTCTGGCATTTGATTCTGAAGATTTAACTAGATTTACCAGCTGATAACATTCTAAATGTTTATTTATTATAGCTGGATCAATATATAAACCATTGTAAGTTTGTCCATCTTCTCCTTGATAAGACATGTCATCATCATAACTATTTCTAACCAACTCTAAAATAATTGCATTAAAGTCTTGACCTGAAACTTTATTTAAAAAAACAAACTCAAAATAAACAATATCTTCTGATTGAGAATCTTTTCAAGTATGATTTAATAAAATATCATTTTTATATAAAATCTTAACATCAGGTGCATTGTCTTTTTTAATATAATAATTTTCCTCTAAAACTTTTTTACCTGTTTCATCTTTTACTAATTTATAATAAACAGTTCCTTCTGAAAGTAAAGAAATATCATCAGGATTTTCTACAGCAATTGCTACTGAAATATTCTCTGATTCTGCACCATTTTCACCTTCTGGAAATAATACCACTCTACTATATCCTAATGATTTTAAGCTATCTCTAGGAACAACAAATCTTTTTATTTCTTGATATTGATTTCTATTTACCTCCGAAGTAGTCTTCTTTACTAATTTTAAATCAAAAGTCATATTATAGGAAAGATTACGAGGAATCCCAAACTTTAAATAATAAGTTTCTGATTGAGAAAAAACATTAGTTAATTCTCCATATAAAATAATATCTTGATATTTATTTGCTCCAGAAACGCTTTCTGTGACAATAGATTCTGCATTTAAAGTTCAAGGAATCATATATCTATTATTATCATAATTTTCTTGTTTATAACGTATCTGGCCCATATTATAAGAAACTGTGCTTGCCATTGGCACCTCCTTTTACAATCTTTCCGCTACTTCATTTAATACAACAGACATATTAGCGCCAGGCCCAAAAGAAAGATTAATATTTTGAACCATAAAATCACCATATATATTTGTGCTTCCACTACTTAATTTAACTCTACTATTAGGAGCAAGGTAGAAAACAGGAATTGAAGTTATTGATACTGTCTTTTGATATCTAGTATGACAGAATAATTCATATCTAATAACTTCATATGCACTATTTTTATATCCTCCAATAGTAAGGTTAGAAAATATTTCATTATCAACTTGCGTCCAAGGTTGAGTATTTAATTCACATTCATTTCTTTGTAAGCCTAATAACTTTGCTTCAATTGGTAGAGTTTCTGCTATTCTTATTACTGTCTCTTCACCAGTTTCATTTTTTATTTTTTTTGTTATAGGCTCTCCTTGTTGACGAAGCATATCTTCATACCTATCATTTAATTCTTCTTCTGTAACAATTCCCGTAGTATTTTCTGTTCAATTATCCTGTGGATTATCTTTATTTAAAAATATTACATTAGGAATTTCAGGAACAAAAAGACAATTAACTTTATCATCTACGACCACTTCTTGTCTACGACCTATCGCACTAACACTATACTCTCCAAGAGTAGCAGAATTGGCATCAATAAAATCTAAGAAATAATTACCTTCAGTTAATCCATATCTAATAACGTCTTTCTCTTCACCAAAAAAATGCTGATTCTCTGGATCTAAACAATATTCTAAAGGTCAAAATGCATTGAGTTCTTGATAATAACTTCTATTTTCATTATATTCATTATTAACTCCATTTGCTTCTGCTTGAAGTCCATATAAATATAAAAATGTTCTTCAATCTTGAGCATAGTAATCTTGCGGAATTACTGGATTTTCAATATCATTACCTTCATCGTCTTGGGTAATTAAAACTAATGTTTTATAAACAGTGCCATCCCAATAAAAACATTCATTATCTACGTAATAAAGTTGATCAAAATTACCAATATCAGGTAATTGTTTATAGTCTTTAACAATACCTAATCTATTAACTTGTTTTATATCATTTTCTCTAGTGTCTGTAAAGTACACAACATTTTCATATTTACCATAGTAAGGTATACCATTATGTTTTCCTACTATTTGCGGTTTTTCATCTATTGCTAAATGATATCTGACAGTATATTTTTCATCTGAACTAGTGCCTTGCCGCAATCCCTCTACTATATAATCATTTTTTATATTACCGTATTGCGGAGTTACAGTAATTGATGTTATATTTTTATCGTCATTAAATGAATATAAAGTTTTTTCATTTGTTGTTTCTATTAAATATTGATTTTCAGATTGCTCATCTAATAGAAAATTGCCCCCATTAAATTTTATTCTTCTTCCGGGATTATTCATTTCTTCTTCTACGACTTGAGCTTGAGTAATATTTAGATAATTTTTAATTTCTCTAAAAATAAATACACCAAATTCATTAAAGAAATATTCATAGTTTCCTAAAATATTTTTTATTTGATCGAGAATTGATGTAATTGTGCTGCCCGCCGCTCCTACTAATTCCTCAGCTACAACAAAATCTCTATAAATATAACCTACATCTTCACCTGTAGTATATGTATTAAATGATCCAACTTCTTCATCAGGTTTTTCTGTTGTATATATTCAACCTCCGCCTTCAGTTTCTGAATTACCTTGATTATGACTGTATAAATTATTAGAACCATTCCATTGCATAATCTGTCTAATTCTAAGAGGCACATCTTGAATAATAATATTACTAATAGGAACATTACCATAGTGATTTACTAATTCTAAAATAATATTATAAATTAATACTTTTTGTTGGGTTCACTCTCCATTGGGAAGTTGAGTATCCATCATATCAAATCTGACAGTTGCAGGCAATTTTCCACCAATATCACCATTTAATAAACACATTTTATCTTTTAATGAAATTGTTAGGTTAACTGCAGATGTACTTGAAGAGTTCATTGAAAAATCAGTAATTAAAAATATCCCTTGCGGGAATCACAATATAGGTCAATCTTGATATTGATCTGTCTCATTTTTAATTCCTATTTCAATAAACACCTTTTTATTTAATGCAAAATCCATATTTAATGAATCTATATTATATTCATCTGCACTTACTGTACATGATAAACTTCCAGTTGTTCTAACAGGGGAGGCTCCATCTTTAGAAAGGGAGCCTCCTATAATTATACCTTGAATATCCTTTAAAGGATTTTCTTCTCAATCTAAAAGAGTCATTTGAACATATTGTCTTTGATTAACAAAATCATCTAATTGTTCAAGAAAATTTCTTTTAGTTTGTTCTTCATTTAAATTATAAACATATTGTTCTTGAAGATATGGATATTGTTTTCTCATTTTACATCTCCTTATCTTCTAAATATATTTTATACGTACTAAATTACCTCGATAATTAACCATTCCATAAACAGGAACTTTAGCTAAAATCAAAGTTTTATCTAAATTAATAAATTCAACATCATATCAATTTTGATCTATATAATAAATTTTATATTTTTTATTATCTCCATCTTTAAAACCATAAACAATATTATAATCAGGAGATTTTATATCATCTGTAGACAAATAACCATCTATTGCTGGAATGACTAAATTTCCATTTATATCACGGATATAAGTATTAATATTTGTTTCTTGATTGATAATCTTTTCACCATCATCTGTTTCTCCATTTATTACTACTTGATTATCTGTTTGACCCGCATAAGTTTTATACCATAATAAAAGATTATTATGTTCATCTTTTGCGGATTCATCTAAAGAATACTCTCAATCATCTAAAAAGAATTTTTTCTTTCCAGAGTTTAATAAATCTTCATTAATATCTATTCCAACAATAGTATGAGTTCCATCCATAATCATTTCAACTTGAGTTCATTGATTATTTTTATAAATCATTAAAATAGTATTGCCTTCTTCATTTAAAACCCCATAAATAGTATTAGAAGATGGATTATCGATTTCACTAACTGAATTATACGGACGTTCAGTTTCTCAATCTGCCATGTTTCTTACAATTTGATTAACTTCTGGTGTACTGATATTTCCATTAATGACTACTAAAACATCTAACACCTTGTTAGTATCTAAATCATACCAATTTCAACTATCTATTGGCTGACCTTGATATGATGCGGTTGACGGATCAAGAATAAAAACATTATCTCTATTATCTACATAATCGGAATTATCTTTTCTAAACATTCTACGTCCTAAAAATGTAGCTTCTGTTATTGGATAGTCTGTCATTAAATTATATACACCGGTACGACCCACTAAAAATTCTTTAGATTCGGCTTCTCCTTCAAAAGTAATTTCTAACATAGTATAAGTAGTACCATCAAATCCAAAAGCAGTGATTTTATCAAGATATTGTTTTTCTAATAAACCATTATAACCTTCTTTTTCTGTATCTGAAGTTTGATAATATTCATACTTATTTTTAATACTAGTTGAAATACTTTGACTTGGATATCATTTACCAGAAAGTTGTCCCACTATTTTTTGAGCTATTTCTGCTTCTGTTGGAACAGAACTTTCATCATATTCTCTTTTATATGTTAATTTAAAATCTAAAGTTGCAACAGCATTATCATATAATATTACATCTTCTATAATTAAATTACTAGGTACTTGATAATACCCCTTTTCTTCAACAAAAATAATTCTAGTAGGATTTTTATCTCCATCATAAACTTTTAAACCTAATTTATATCCATATACTAAATTATCTTTATCACTACTAGAAGTCATTAAATTCTCACTTATAATATCATATCATTGCGGAGAAGATGTAAATTGAATTTTTAAATCTTTTAATCTGTAACTACCGTCAACAACTCTATAATTACTATTTGCGCCACGATAATATAAACCATTGTAATAATTATCTAAAGTATATGAATTTAAATCAGGCTTATTTATTAATTTAGTTCCATCACCATCTGAAATTAAATTGCTATTTGTAGCAGTTTTTTGATAAATTTGAGAAATTAAAATTTCTTCAATCGTTCCATCATCAGAATCGTCTTCATCTTTCTGGTCAGGGCTCATACCTGCATTAATATAATCATTATATTCATTCGGAACATTTATAATTCCAAGAGAAGAAAGAACATCTAAAGAATAACCATCTCCAACTTCATATGCTGTCATGGAAATATTATATGTGCGGCGACCTACTTGAGTATTCGGAGTTAAAGCAATATCTGTTAACATTACAACTAGATTTCCTTCTGTCATTGAACGGAGTAACTTAGGCTCTCCATCATTTAATCATGCTAAAGCCTCTTCTCTGAATTGTCTTTCAAACCATCAATTATCTTTAGGAGCCAAGTCATGATTCATTGTTGTTAAATGTTTAGTCGCTGCATATGTACTTTCATATCCTCTAATATTTTCATTATATGTGAAAACGCCATCTGACAAAGTATCGTTTCTAACCTGATATTTTCCTGCCATGTTTTTGTCATACTGATTCATTTCATAGGCATAGTCTCTATCGTTTAAGAATTTTCTATTAAAATCAGACTCAGCTGTTATAAGTCCACTAATAGTAAATTTTTTATAATTCATATGTGCATTTTCTGCAAATTTAGGATATTTACTTCCTAAAGTATTTATTACTTGCCTATTTACAACAGGAGTATATCCAGTAATTTGTGTATTATATCTTAAAGCTATTTGTCTACCATTTCGATAAATAAACATATCATAGAAATCTGGATATACTTCTTCACTTTGATATGTACGTGTTCATGCGCCATTTTTCTTTATTCTATATTGACAAGCATATTTATACGTAACTAAACTGCCAATGGTAGAATCAATAAATGTTTTATTTATTTTACCGTTATTCTCTGTACAGCTAATCAATTCTCAATTTTTATAATTATCTAAACTAGTCGCACGAGTTACATATAAAAATCCTCGCGGAAGTTCTTCGGTAGATTCAATTGTAAATTCAACAATGCCATCTTCTTCTGTTATAATTTTTTCTTCAATAGATTCATATTTATCTAATTTTACAGATTTTCAAATAAATTTAGGAGTAAATTCAGTAGCATCGAAATTTGCAATTTGTGTTTGATATTCTTTTTTAAAATAGTATTGATTTTTTGTAATAACCTCTATTATTATGGTGCAAGTAGTATCAGGTTCTGCATTCGTTAAATTAGCCAATCAATATATTCTATCTGGATCAATATTATTAGTTGTATAAATTCAATTATCTGTTTTATCTATAATCTCTCCAGTACTATCTGCAATTACTGATATTTTATATCTTTGTAAAGTTTCAGAACCCTCTATTGAAAAAACTACACTACCAACAATTGGTACAATACCTGCTTGAACTTTTCTAAGATTATATATAATATTTTCATCAACAACATTGTTAAATTCAACATCATATCCTATTAATCCTATCTCTATTCTTGGAATTGCCTTAATTAAACAAACACTGGATCATTCTGAAAAATATTGCCTTTTCTCTTGGAGATATGTAGAATCAATTGGTGTTCCACTTGGTAAAGGACAATTATCTAATCTAATTTGAACCTTGTAATAATTACTTACAGTAAAATTAGAATTATCAGTTTTTAATAATTGTCTAGGAATTTTTATTGTGCAAATATTATTTAATACATCTATATCGTAATATTCAGAATTATTTGTGTTAAAAGGAATAATTCAAATATTATCATATAAAACAACATCTTTAAAATCTGGTCCTGTTAAAGTAGAAGCATTATTTTTAAAAGCACTTTGATTAGTTTTTTGATTAACTAATGACACATGAATTCTTCGAATTTCACTCAAACTATTGTATGGAGAGAAAGAGAAAGAAACAGGGGCCGGCCCTTCATAAGGAAAAGCCGGCATAAAAGTGTCTATTAAAGGAGGATATAATGTACTTACTATAGTAGCCGCCATACTTTATCCTCCTATTCTGTATCTATTTTTGTATCATATCAAATTTTAATTCTTTCATTTCGAGGTTCTGAATCTGAATACTTTACAAAATCACTATTGTTAAAAAATTTTTTTAGATATTCATATAAATCTTTAAGTGTAAAACGTTTTGTTTCATCATTATTATCTTTATAGTCATAGGTAACATTTTCAAAAGTTGCACCTATGTCATATTTATCAGTACTACCGTTCTGATATATCTGTGTTATCCTGCTCATCTGGTACCTCCTCTACATCTTCTTGTTGATTGGAAGATGCCATCTGAGCCGCAATTAAGTATTCTTGAATAACTAATTCTTTAATATTAAGCAGCGCTTTTGACAAAGCATCATCCATCATTGCAGGTGATATATTGTGCTGTGCCATAAAAGAGTCAACCCATTGCTGGACGACTCCTTGTAATTCTAAACGTGTTTGTAATGTATTCATATTTAATCTCCTTTTTTCTCTTATGTCCTATCCAGAAGGTATCATATAAGAATCTGTTGTAGATCCTTCGTTATATTTATTCCATGATAGTACGACAGTTCTATCTGAGCCAGAAAGATCAAGTCCATAAATAAAACCATTTAAATCAGAAGTTTTAGCATAATTATTTAAATCACTCGTCTTAGCATAACTACTTAAAGCAGAACTAATAGCAGAACTTACATTCCCAGAAATAGCATTTCAAATTTGAGTAGCTGTTGGAAGATTTATTATTAACGGTTCTTGACTAAAACTCGGTCTGCCATTTGTTAAAGTAATCTTTGGAACATATGCAGTACCAGAACCACCAACTCCAGAAATAGTAATATTTGCTGAGCCAGAATTACTGCCAGAAGCTGTATTAGTAATATTAGCACCATTACCACTAAATTTATCAGCAGTTAATACTGCACTACTATTTGAATTATGTATTTGAGCATTTCCATTAACAATTAAATATTGTCCTCTTGATTCATGTGTATCATTTAATAAATTACCATTAATTTCAATTCCTTGTGCAACTTGTAATCCTAAAGCATTTAATTCAACTCTATTAGAGTTTAAATTACTGCTATTTCTTCCTGTGTTTGATGTTCTTACATAAATACTTCCACAATGAGGATTCCCATTAGAGTCTGCTCCAAATAACATAGTAAAAGGATACCCCGCAACATAGTTACCGTTTTGAGTAATTCCTACATAATTATTAACATTAGCTCCTAAACGGATAACAGAATAGTTATTTGAAGAACTGTCTTGTGCTTTTATTACGATTTGAGAAGCACTATCTCCAAGGTCTGTTCTTCCAGTAACTCCAGATTTACCTAAATTATATAATCTACCATTATTATTAATAATTTCAAGCAATGGAGATTTTGTCTTAAAATAAGATCCTCCATTTGAAGAACTATCTAATTTTATATCATTATCATCATTGATTTTAATATTAATATTTTGAGCACCAATATTAATATTACTACCACTATTTCTAGTTAATTTAATATCAGCATTACCATTAGTATTAATATCAATAACACCTGTATTTGTTAAAGTATATTTTCCAGTATTGATAATTCCAATAGAAGTAGAGTTTATTGTTTGCGCACCAGTAGTTAAATTAAAATCTTTTTTAGTTCCATTATTATTTAAAGTTATTGTTAATGAATTTAGTAAAGAAATATTATTTCCAGAACTTCTGTTAAAACTAATTAAATTATTATTTTCAGTTCCAAGTTGAGCAGAAATATTGTTTTGATCTACTTTAATATAAGAATCTGTAATATCATCTTTAGAACTATTACTAGTATATAAACTAACTGACTTACCATGTAAACTAATAGGTCTTAGATATTCATTATTTCTTTGACCGCTACCTGAAAGATATAACGTAGAATCCGCATCATCATTATTTTTTACAAATATTTTTGAAATAACATTATCACCAACATTAGTTTTTAAACCAATATAACTTGCATTATCACCATTTTCTCCAAAAGCAGGAATAGTATTAATGCCCATTGTCGTAACCTGATCACCGCTTGCGCTATCTGTAGGTTTAGTCACGTTCTGCAATCCATTCGCAACTAACTGACCTTTTCCATTAATACCTGCTAAGAAAGTTCTACTTCCTATTGGATATAAAATATTAGTTTGTTCACTATCTTTGTATCTTGGTTGACCATTATGCCTAAAAATAGTAAATAATGTTGGCGTCAATGGATCAAGTTGTAATTCCAAAGAGTCTCCATCTAAAAGATAAGATTCACTATCTTGAGATAATAATTCTGTATCTGGATGTTGTTCGGGGAAAGGCTGTCCTTCTTCATCATATTTAATTTCTGGATATAATTTTCTACCTTTAATAGATATATACGGATTTTGTCCTGAATATAATAATATTCCTGGATATTCTTCTTGAATATCTTTTTCATGATGCTTATTATACGCATCTCCTTTTCTTACGGCTCCGCTTTTTGTAGGTATATAATCTTCATTGTATCGTTTACCAATATCTATAGAACCGTCTTCTCCTTGAATATAATACAATGAACGTCTACCTAATCTTCATCCACCAATTTTACTAACATCACCAGGTATTAATTCAATCCGGCCTTCATTATAATCATCATTGCCAACGATTCAATCATCGCCTTGTTTAACTAAAGACTTTCCATCTGGTAAACCAAAATATGAATTACCAGTTTCAGCATCTAAAAATATAGATTGATAACCATGAGCGTAGCCAAATAAACCTATTTGATTTTCTTCTTGAGTTGTATTAATATTTGTTCTAGCTTTGCCCATTAAAATACCAGTAAATCTATTATTATTATCTTTTTCACCAGCCCCTATCTGCGGTGCCATAACATATCCAGTTCCGTCTTCAGCCTCATTAATATCTACTTTATTTCCATCTCAAGCATTTATAGAAGCTAAACCGAATGTATTTAATGACATATGAATTGGGGCATAAATAGTTGCTACGTGATTGTTATTATTTTTTATAATAGCTTGTATATAATTATTAGTTATATCTCCATTATAAGTATCATTTGGTAATATATATACTTTATCTAATTTTGTAAGAATCTTATTTAATTCTTGCAAGATATTTTCATCATCAACATCATTTAATTCTTCATATATTTGTTTAAAATTCTTTGCGACTTTTAATAAATCACTATCTGTTTCTCCGTTTTCTTTTTTAAGTGGGAAACTTTTTCTCGCATATTTTTTATCAACACCAGGTCTTGGTATAAGCTTAAAACAAGGAGTATCTTCATTATCTGATTCTCCTCCGCAAGCGGTCCAAGAGATAATACAATTGTCAGGAAGATTTAATATCTCTAATCCCTGATTATGATTATATAATGGATTGCGGCCATCACTATTGTATAATACTTCTTTAATATAAGTATCATTTCTGATACCAATTCTATTATTATCTTGAGCTTTTTCATACTCTATAATTGGTAAAGAATAAAAAGCATAGTATGTTTGATCACTATTATATTTTATTTCACTTTTTATAATTTGTTGTCGATATTTATTATCAACAAATCCTTTATTATAAAAGATATCTTCATCATCTAATGAAAAATATTTGCCAGTTTTATTTGTACCAGTACTGGTATTTCCTGCAATATTCCAACGTACATTATTAAAATCTACTTGAGTTGATTTTTGATAAAGTAATGGCTTTAAAATACCTTCAACCCCTTCAGTAATTCTAATAACATCTTCTGCTTCATTTTTTCTCTGAGTATTTAAAAATACTTTATTTTCATTAGATCTATCTACATAAATAATTAATGGTTGCTCATATAAAACATTATTATTTAATGATGGAACAATTTTAGCAACCATATCTGTACCATTTGTACCATTGCTTCCCACTTTAGTAAAAGTTAAAGCAGTTTCCGCATATAAAATTTGATCATTAAATTCTATTTGACATTCAATTTGATTATCAAAAGCATTGTTACTATATAATTCTTTTATATTAAAACTGACCTCTGAACCTCTAAACATATTTTTATTATTTGTCTCAGGATCGATTTCAGCTTCATTACTATTATAAATTATTAAGCTTTCTTCTGTTGGAAAATATCATTTAGTTCTAAAACTACTACTCTGAACTTCAATGTTATTAGGTGCAAATAGATGTATCTTTAAAGGCAATACTTCTATTGGATCTTTATATTTATCAACATTAGGTGCATTACCGTACTCATCATATTGAAATACTTGATCACCATTCTCAATTCAGATTCTATATGAATTAGCATTTAATATTTTAAAATTATTCAATGTTAATTCCGTTTTTCCAAGAGGATAGAAAACTTCTTCATTTTCTTTTTTATAACTTATATAACATTCAAAAGTTATATTTGCAGAACTAGCAATATTAGACATTGGATATTTAATTTTTGTTGCGTAAGCTTTTTCTGTTTCTGTGGTAACTTCTACGTCCCCACGATATCATTTAATATCTTTTAATAATTTACTAGTATTACTATAATTATTAAAATTAGAAATCGTTACATCTGTTAAATCAAGTTCTGGTTTCGTATCTAAAAATACTTTTTGATTATTTCCATCAACAATTGCTCATTTAAAATTATATTGATTACTATTATGTAATTCTTCTAATCTTTCAACTTTTTTATCATCTATGTCCTCTGTTACAACTTTATAAACAGTGATCGCGGGAACCCCGGCATCAAAAGTGAAATCTGTCCCTAGATCAGATTGTAATATAAATCTTTCACCAGCACGATTATAAACAATAAAATCATATCGAAGAACAATTGGAACTTCTTCTCCCATATAAACTACTGCACATCTAAAATGGTTTTCATACGCGGGAGCATCTTCTTTAGTAATTTCAAGTTTAATTGAATTTTGATTATCAATCTCACTTCAACCTATGCCGCCATATATGCTATATTCTGATTGCATAGGTGATACTACATTCTCACTCTGTTTAAATCAATAAAAAGTAGTATCTGAATTTCTAGTTAAATCTTCAAAATATTCTCTTGACAATGTAGCATTTGCAATAATATTAACATCTGATTCTTTACCTTCAAAAACAAATCCAGTATCTTTACCTTCAACTTTTAACTGGTAACCAGAATTATTGTCACTGAGAGGTCGCATTGCATAAACTTGAATATCTCTTACTAAAATATCTGGTTCATGATTAAGCCATGTAACTTCTTTAACAGTATTTTCTATAAAACCTTGTTTATAAAGTAATATACTATCTATTCTTTTAAAATTTTCTAAATCAATTTCAAAAATATTATATTGACTTATCCAAGAGGAAAAAGAAAAGGGATTACCAATCATATCATTAGAGCTTAAATAATATGATACATGTTTTTCTGCGGGCTGACCTATGGTTTCGTCCATTCAGTCTTGATATAGTTTTTGCATATTTCGACGAAACTTTTCTTCATCCTCATCGTCATTTTCTATGCGTTTAATATCTTGAACTAAAGTTGTATATTTAGATATTAAATCTTGAACTGCAAAAGTGTATTCAGTTTGATTATTATTTTTATATACTCTATCTAATTCTTGAATATCATTAAGAATTTCATCTAAGTAGCCATCTGTTTCAGTTAATTCTATGTAAGTTTTTTCTTTTAATGCTTCAACTAATTTTATATCTATTGTATTTAAACTAAGTTCTTTTGTTTCACCATCAATTATTCTATTAACTTTAACTGTTTTTCTAAAATAATTAAATACAATACCTTGAGTCTCACCAAGTCCAGCCGCTAAATTATTAAAAACTAAATCAAAAACTAAACCATACTCACCAGTAGCTTTCTTTTTTTGTTCACTAGTTAATTTAGTCATAAATTCAGCTCTTACCATAATTGCTGTTGCATCTTTTTTATATAAATTTAAACTATCGTTAAATATATCAATTTGATTTTCTTTTTGATCACTTTTATATAAAAAATTAAATCTATGATTTAAAATATCTGAATTTTCTTCTTCTGTTGGACTATGATATGAATAGACACCCATTTTTTCTGTTTTGTTGTCTATAACATTTTTACCAACAATACTAAAACTATTATTAGTAGCAGAAACTACAGATACTTGCTCATCAGTAGCTAATTTACTTGCTTGTCCTAAAATAAATTTTTCTTTAGAAAAATCTCCTTGTGGGACTTGCACATATACAGCCATTCTTGGTAGATATGCATCATCTTTATTTTGAGCGGTAGCATTAAAATAACCACCCTCATATTCAACTTTATATATCTTTCTACCATTTTTAACTCCAATTGGAGCATTTATGATAGCAGTAATTGTTTTATCTAATTGTAATTGGTCAATGCGCCGTTGCGCCATAGTATCAATAGCCTTTAAAATACTATCTTGAATATTAGAACCTGTGCTCATCGACGCCTCCTTTTCTTAAATAAAAAACGGGAAGAGTAGACTATACTCTTCCCGCAAATAAATTCCTTTTATAATCTCACTCTTTAATAATTGAAAATTTAAAGATAGAAATTATTAAAATTTGCCCTAAATTTTTTATCTAGTTCTATAACTATATTGATAAGCAGAATCGGCAATTGAAAGTAAAGCATTTTCAATTTCTTTAGAATCCTGTACATTAGGGAATTCCGCAGTAATTTCAACTCTTTGCTCTATTGTATCTCCGCCTAGTTTATTAAAACCAGTACTTTTAATTGGAATATCTGTGAATGACTTTAAAGTGTCTGTCATAGCTCTAACAATTTCAACAGCATTTAAGATATTTTCAGTGTCGGCAGCATTTAATACTAGTTCTTTTTGATGAAGGAAAGCTAATTTTCCATCTTCTGCCGCTGCATTTCCAGAGCCACTTCACTTACCAGTATAACCACCAGATTTAAAGAGTTGAGAAGTTTTTACTCATCCAAGCCAAGTACCATCTAAAGCTACGAGAGACGCTTCATAAGGTCCAGTGGTTTGAGTACCACCAATGTTTTTACTTGACCAGGAAGCAATTCTAACAGCATTTGGTTCGCCAGAGTGTCAAGAACCTGCTGGAGCCTTTCCCCAAGAATCATAATAATAACTCCCTCGGAATCCAGTAACATTTCCAGCTCTTTTACCTCCAGGTATATGTTTTCCTTCTCCGCCCATATTATTGCCTGAATTTTTTAGATTACCGCTAGTATCTCTTTTTCCAGACTTAATATCATCTAAAATAGTTTTATAATTAAGATTTTGAGCTTTAGATTGATCAAGTTCTTCTTGAGCTTTCCTTAACTGCTGAGCAGTTACTGCACTTGAATTCTTTACATCATCTAATTGTTTGCGATAATCTTCTAATTGCTTTGTAGCTTCAACTAATTGAGCATTATCTCCCAATAAAGCATCATTTAATTCACGAGTTGCCGCAGCTAAATCCCTTGTTGATTTTGAAGCGTCTTGAATAGCTCCATCAATATCGTCATAACCATTTTTAACTAAAGGTGCAACTTCATCATTTATTAAATCACGATATCTTTCTGCTTGATCAGTCATATCATCATTTGCACTTGTTACAGATCCTAATAAAGATTCAACATCAGAGATGGCATTAACAATTGTTTCATTACCCTTAATGCCCATATTTGTTAATGTTTCATCATTTTGTTCTTCAATAGCCGTTAAAGCAGCTTCAACTGTGTCTTTAACAGTGTCGGTTCCTGTTTCAGCCATCCATTTCAAGGATTCAACCATTCCATTCCAAGAGTCGCCAATCTCTTCAGAATATGCTTTCATATCACGCTCAAAATCTTCAAGTAGTTGTTCTTTAGCCTTAGCAGCTTCTTCATCCCCTTGACGAATTCTTTGATTTAAAGCTTCTAGCTGTTCCATTGTTGTTCTATAAAGATTAAATGCTTCTTGAGTAGTATCTAATCTATTTTGTTTAGACATATCATATGCATCCATTTGAGATTGTAACAAATCTTGTTCTTTGTCTCTGACATCGTCTTGATTAGCAGAATAAACATATCTATAATTACCTTGCGTATCTCTGCGAAGACGCATTTGATTTTTATTATTTCTAGCATCTTCTAAAGCTATTTGTTTTTGAAGAATTTCTAATTGAGCATTTGCGTATTTAACATTATATTCTGAGAGATTCTTTTGACTTTCAAGATATCCAACTTGCTCATTCATTGCATCTCTGATTCTACGCTGAATGTCTAGGCTTGAACCTTGAGCATCGTCCAATAGAGCAAGATATTTAGCCCTAAGTTGATCAACTCTTGCAGCTTTTTGAATATTGTCATAGTATCTGTCAGAATACTCTTTATCACGCTCCCAGTCAGATTCAGTATCATCTAAATTTCTGACTCCAAATAAATTTTTATTTGTTTGCGCAGTTATTTCTTTAAGAGCATTCTCAAATGCTTTTTGTCAATTATCTGCAATCTCTTTTTGTAAATCAAGAATACTTTTTTCCATATCATTAAGTTCTTTTTTCATTGATTTTGCAAATTCAGAATTTTTATCTTCTAAAAGATTATATTGCTCAAGTAATCCATTATAAAAAATTTGCTGATGCTGTAATTCTTGCAAATTAATTCTTCCAATTTCATCATATAATTTAGATAAATTTTCATAAGCTTCATCTCCAAAAACAAGAGAATGCATATCTGTAATTGTTTCCATTTTATCAATTAAATGATCATATTCTTCAGTAATTTCTTCTACTGAGGTAGTATAATAATCCAATGTATTTTCAAGAGATTCTTGTTGTAATTCTTCTGCTTCTTTTAGTAAATCTATAAGTCTTTTTTCTGCATCCCGATAAGCTTCTTCTCATGCAGCTGAATTTTCTCCAAAAATTTTAGATACTAAATTTTGATCTTGAAGTCTTTCTAAGTCTTGTCTTGCTAATTCAATTAATCCATAACCATCAACATTTTCTCCATTAACAATTTTATTTTTTTGCTCACTGAAAAAATTAATACTAGATTGCAAAGCTTGTTTGGTATCTTTATCTGAAGTTTCTGCCAATGCTTTTTTATTTTCTTTTATAATAGTTTCGTAATAATCAATTGCTTCTTTTTTAGAACCACCTCAAAGAGTATTTAATTTTTCAAGATTTTCAGTTAAATCTCTTATAGGAGTACCTAACTCAAATCCACTAAAGAAACCTGCTATTTCTGCACCTAAATCTCTAATTTCCTTCAAATCATCAATAGCTTCTTGAGATGCTTTATAGGCATCTATACGTAAATCTTCTATAGAATCATCAAGTTCTTCTATTTGATTTATTGTATCTTTAATTTCTTTACCTTGAAGTTCATCATATCTTTGATAAAGTTCTTTAAATTTATCTATGTTTTCTTTAGCTTTTTCAATATCTTTCTCAAGTTTTTCTTGGCCCTCTTCCGTTCCTGTTGAATTGTATTGATCAACAAGTTTATTATGAGCATCTTCTAGACGTTTTAAAGTAGCAGCATAGTTATCAATAAAGCCTTCTGAATCAAAAGTTACTCCAAAGTTAGATGATAACTGTTTACCAAGATCATCTCTTTCTTTCTCTTGGATTTTTAATTTTTCACGCTGTAAATCAATTTCTTTTTGTAAAAGTTTGATTTGTTTATTCATATTGGCGCGACCTTCAGAGCCAATTAATCTATCAGTTTCTTGTTGAATGCCATTTAAAGTTTCTTCAACATCGTCTAATTGAGTATTAACTTTTTCATAAAGGTCTATTTCTTCTTCGATGGGGTCTTTAGTTTTTGGTTCATAGGTTTTTTCTGAACCTCCGCCACCTCCACCACCTTTATTGTGGGCGAGGATTCTGTTGGTACCAACATAATAATTGTGGTTATTAGAAACCTCAAAATTATAAACATATCTAGTTTCTATATTAACAGAAATGCTAAATATTTTACTCCAAGTTCCATTTGCTAAAAACACTAAATCTCCAACTTTAAGATTTGATGCTTCGATTCAATCTATTGAATTATTACGTTTGATAAAGAATCTATGGATGCCAGTTACTCTTAATTGTTCATCTTTAATGAATAATGTATATATTTCTTCAGTAGTAGAGTGAATCATAGTTTGAATTACTTGACTATATTCATTAGTTTTTGTAGTTTCATTGTAAGAAAGAACTATATCACCTTTGGTGATTTCTTGAATCTTCTTATAGAAACCATGCATAGCGACTAAGGTGTTGGCTACGAAGCAACTGCCACCACCACCTCCACCACCAGAAGATTTTCCAGAACTAGGACCTTTATATGTTGGAAAACCAGTTCTTCCACCAGATAACCCTCCTGAAGGGCTTTTATTTAAAGAAGTAATTTTTGGGACAGCTGTATTTATTGGAATTGTAATTTCTGGAACGTCAAAACCACCTATATCAACTCCAAGTATATCAAGAGGAACGTGTGTTGCAGGAATTGATATAAAATTATCTGGTGGGCCTGGCACCATTTCTATTTGCGGATCTGTTTCTACTGCATTTAAGACTGCATTTAAATCGTCTGCTGAAATTTTTCCTTGTTCTACTAGACCATTTAAAGCATCAATAGCTTGTTGATCATCTATTGTTGTAGTAGCAGAAACTTCCATATTAGCTCATTCATCAAGCTTGTTACTAAGAAAATCTAATTCATCTTTAGCTAATCCAGTATTTAAATTTACTAAAATATCTTGAGCTGCCGCAGAACGTAAAGCATCTAAACTTGATATATCTCCATTAGCAAGAGTTTCAATTTCCTCTAAATGTTGTTGAATAAAACTGGCAGAGACATATTCTTTATCAACATTTAAAACATCTGCCATACTAACTTGTACTTCACCTAAAGCTTCAGCATATTCAAGAGTTCCTTTAAGAGATTCATCTTTTAAAACTTTTCCATTTTTTTCTCAGCCTTCAGCAAGACTATCTAAGCCTTTTTGAGTTTGCATAATCATATCTGTTAAATCATTTACGCTATCAGAATATCCATTAGCCGCTTTTTCAGCTCTATCCATTTCTTTAACTTGCTTTTTTAAATTTTTATTTTGCTCTTCAGATAAATTTGTTAAATCTTTTCCTTTTCTAATTTCATCTATTTGAGCATCTGTATAGTCAGATAGGCTGTCTTTTGCTTCTTGATATTTTTGATTAAGTTCATTTTGCGTATTAATTACAATTTCAGAGTCTTTTGCCATACTTCTCATAGCATTTTGAGTATCTTCTGAAATATCATATTCTTCAGTTAATCTATTTTCTCTACTTTCTGTATCTTGAATATCACTATAATCTTTTACATTTGCTATTCCCTGTCCCATTCCTTTAGCTAAAGTTGAAAGAATATCATTTATAGGGCCATTTCAATTAATTTGAGATAAAATTTGTTCTTTTTCTTCAATTGTAAGTTCTGGATTATTGTTAACTTGATCAATAGCAGAAAGAATTAATCCTTTTGTAACTTTTTCTGCTTCATTTTCACCAACACCTGCATTTTTAAATTGTTCTGCTATTTCTGAGGTATTTGTAAATCCTGTTAATTGATCTGATGTTAAATGATTATATCCTTGATTCTTAGAATATTCTAACATCATATTATATTTACTTTGTTCATCTGTTAAATTTTGTAAGATAAATTGAAATTGTTCTGCATCAGAAGTTAAATTTTGAAAGTAATTAGATGTTCCATAATCTGATTGAAATAAATCTCAAATTTCTTTAGCATTATTCCCTACATCTTGTAATTTTTGAGAAAAATCTTGAGTTTCTATTCTTGCTTTAGCTACACTTTCAGATGCTTCTCGACTTTTTTGCCATTCTTCTTTATTATATAAAGCGTTTAATTCATTATATTGAGCTTCTAAATCTTTATATTCTTGAGAATTAATATCTTGCAATTCACTCATTTTTTTAGATATAAGATCTATAGCTTCACCTACGGCACCCATTGTTTCAGAAGTCTTTACAATCATAGGATCAAGATTATTTTCTTCAAATAATTTTTTAATAGTTTCGCTACTGTTTTTAGCATTATTTAAAGCTGCAAAACCTTCTCCTTGGATATTCGCTATATTTAAAAATCCATAGTTTTTATTTTGTTCAATCGCAGCATTTCCAGCATTGATAAGATTATTTAAATCTTTATCTACTACATTATCAATACTTTGTTTTAAAGTATCAAAATCTTTAGATGCTGCAAGAGCGTCTCCACCCACAATATTTAATTGCTCAGAAAGTTTTTTACTTTCTTCTGTTAATTCAGCGGCTCCTTCTCCAGTTTCACTTCAAGTTTGATATAATTGATTAAAATTTTCTACTTGAGACTGAGTTTGTTCAGCTTTAGTTTTCATTTCATCGAAAGTTTTATTTGCAGATTCTCGCATTTTTTCCAAATGATTTTGATATGTTGTTATAATTGTTGTAATCGCTGTTATCGCTAATATTATTCAATTTCCAGCAATAAATCCTTTTATATCTGCTCCTAAACTAGAAAATCCAGCTTTTAATTTACCTAATCCTGTTATATTTTTATCAGGAATTTCAGTACTTTCTCTAAAATGAATTCCAGCAATAGCAGCTTGATTCATACTTTCTCTAGCTTCTTTTAATTTTTGATTGTGTTCTGCTAATTCTTTATTAGCTTCATGTAATTCATCCATATTAGCAAATTTTTGTTCACTCTTTTTTCATCACAGGTCAGAAGCTGCTTTTGCAGAATATGGATGATCTTTATTAATACTATCAGAATGTCATTGACTAGCACTGTCTCTGGTATATTCAATAGAAGAATCTTCTTCTTTTAATTTTTGAATTCTTTTTTCTATTTCTGCTTTTTTTATTTCAAGTTCTGTTACTTCTGCTGCTTTTTCTTCCATTTCTTTTTTAATTTTTTGTAGCTGACTATCTCTTGAAGTAACAATTTCTGTAGCTCTTGCTAAATTTTCTTCTTCTAAGATTTTTTCTCCTTTTACAGAAGGATTGATTTTATCTAATTGCTTTTTTCCTCATTCTTTTAAAGGAAGAAAAATTTTTGAAAATCCTTCAAATTCTTTAATTTTTTGTAAAGAGGTTATCAAACTAGAAAGAGTCATAGATAAATTTATAACAATTTGTAAAATCTTCTCTCCTGTAGATAAATCATCATTCTGTCATAAACTACCTAAATTTTGGAATCCTTGCCATGCAAAAGCTAATTCTCCAATAGCAGAAGTAGTATCAATAATATTTTTTATGTATTTTTGATCTTCAGTAGTATCTCGGATACCTTGTCTAGATCTTCCAGCATTTTCTATATTAGCCTCTGCAGCATTTACACTACTAAGATTTCCTATAGCTTTTTTAGCGACTCGATCAGCACCAGCTTTTATATCTGTTTTAGCTGTATTAAGAATTCCACTTAATTTTTCAGAAGTTTTTACACTCTCTTCAAGAACTTTTTCTGTTTTTTCTGCTTCGGTACCTAATTCTAAATATTCTTCTTCGGCAGCATCTATAGCTAAAGCAAGTTGATTGTAAGTGTTTGTATCTATTACATTCTTCATATCTTCTAATTTAGTTTTTGTTTCTTCTACCTTTTTAGATAATTCATCATAACTTTGTTGAACTTTATTAGAGTCATTAGAAGAATTTTCTACAAACTCTCTTCCTAATTCTGTAATTTCTATTATGTTATTTTCAAATTCTGAAAAAGGATTTCCCATATTATCTAAATTCTTTTTAAGACTTTTTACTGTTGCTTCGTCAAATTTACTAATTTCTTCTAATGCTCCATCAATATTTCATCTACCATTTTCATCTTCAAAAGCTTGCATTCCTAATTTTCCAGTAGCTCCAATAATTATATTTAATTCTTGAGCAGATTGCTTAGCTTTTTCTAAAGCGTCCTCATATCGATTTGCAGCATCAATTGATTCTTGCAATACGTCATTCGCTCCTTGAGCTTGAGTCTTAGACATAGAACCTTGATTTTGTTGAATATATTTTACATAATCAACTATTTCTTTTTGCTCACTTGTTAATGTAGACTCATTATATCCAAGCTGATCTAAAATAACAGGAACATTTTCAGCATTTTGTTTACGAATATTATTCATTTGACGATTATAATTAGCATCATTAATCATTTGAGCCATATTATTACTAAATAATTTAGTAAATAATGCAATAATACCTGTTAAAACAGTTTGTCCTCCTCCAAGAGAATCAACTAATTTTTTAATTAAATCTACAAAACCAGTTAAAGCATCTACCGCTGGATAAAAATTATCTGGATTAAAAACTGAATTGAATAGTCCTTCTAATGTTGCTTGAAGCTTTGCTGCTCTTCCAGCCATTGAATTAATATATTCTTCACTCATTTGATCAAGAGTCCCAGAAGCACTCGTTGAACCCTTTTTATATTCTTGGTACATGTCTTGATTATTCATTAAAGCATAAAAACGATTTAATTGATATTTTCCTGCAATTGCTTCCGCGGCTCCTTTTTGAGAAGTTTCATCAAGATCACTTCAAACACTCATTAAATCCTCTAAAATATCACCAACATTACGCATCTGGCCAGCTTGATCAAGAACTTGAACCCCAACTTTTTGTAGTTCTGATGTTACTTTCCCTAAATCAACTCCATCTTCTAGGGTTTCTCCAAGAGAAATATCAGAAAGTCTAGCATAAAGTGTTTTAAGACCATTACCAATTTGTTCCGGAGCATCACGAGTAACAGATTCAATTGTAGCTATTTGAGCATTCATTTGATCCAAAGACACTCCTGTAGCGCTCGCGGATGATGCGGCTTTTTGCGAAGCTTTGGCAAGTTCTTCTACATCTGCTGCTGATATATTAGCAACTAATGCCCATGAGTCAAGAGCTTTTTTTAATTGATCTGTACTTCCCGATAAATCATATGCGTTCATAATAGCAGTAATTTGATCAGAAGTTGTCGCAGAATCTTGTTCTGAAGCATTAGCTAATTTAATTGATAATTCTGCTAATTGGCTTGATTGTTGAAGATCAAATCCTTGCTGAGCAAAAACTTGGCTACCTCTAGTTACATCTACCGTAGTTGCCCCTAAAGCTTTTGCAGCTTCATTTGCACTTTTAGCATACTCATTCATTTGTTGACGTGAATAGTCTGTTACTAACATAATTTGAGTTAAAGAATCATCTAACTCTTTAACATAATCAACACTTTGATGTAAAGAATTTAACATAGCACTAAAACCGCTTGATACTATACCTCATCTAACAGTATTAGATATAGTATTAAACATTTTATCCACTGTTGTAGAGCTTTTCTTTAATCCAGTATCTATCTTGCCAATTTGTCCTAAAAGATTATTAAAAGCTATTCTGCCTTGAGCCCCACCATCTGCAAAAGCTTTCCCTAAACTTTTCGCAGAAACACCAGCATCTTTTAACTCTGTTTTTAATTTTGATAAATCTAGCATCCCAATAGAGGAATTAAAAGATGAAGATAAAGCCTTATTTAATTTTTCTAACTCTTTTGCCGATTCTCCAAAATTAAAAGGATCATTTAAATCTTTTGAAGCAAGTCTCTGCAAAGAGGTTTCAATTTCTCTAATTTGAGTTTGTAGTTGAGTAAGACCTTTAGAGTCTAATTTAGTCGTAATTGAATATTCAATCTGATTCTGATATTTTGCCATCCTTTTCCCTCCTCACTTGAGATGGTTAAAAATCTCAAATATTTTATAATAAGTCCTATTTAATTTAAAAAATCTTTTACTTCTCTAATAAAAAAATGCCCTTACGAATTTAATCGTAAGAGCATTTTAATTAATTAAATAAACTTTCCTCTGGTAATTCTATCTTTTTAGGTATTCTTTCTTCTTGAACTTTATTATTCATTCCCCATTCATCTGCAATATTTAAAGTTTTTAAAGTATTATCATTATTCATAAAATCTTGCAATTCTTTAGTAAAAGTATCTAAATTATCTGAGCTCATCATATCTGTTTGACTTAAAGCCCCTCCAAAAGAAAGAAGATATTCTTTATAGTCATTGAAATACTGTGTAGCTATATTCCCAAGATAATCAAGATAAGATACTACACCATCTATTGTACTTATAGTTAATTCCTGATATTGATTAAATAAAGTTTGCAAAATTTCTTCTTTAATCATTTTATCCCAAGCTTCCATAGGATTGCGATTAACCATGTCTACAATTTCATCATTAATATCATCTACTAGATAAGTAGCTACTTTACACCAAAACGCTTGTTCAAAGACATATTGATTAAGAAATCCATTATCATTAGCTGCTTCTAACGCAAAATCAATGATTTCATATCTCTCTTGGGAAGTGAGCGGACTAATAATTTCAAAATTTAAATCTAACATTTAACCTCCTTTTATTTCTTTATATTCAATAAATATATTATATCATATATTTATATATTTGTCAAGTTTAAATTATTGAATATTCGCTAATATAGCTAAATTAATTTTTGTAGATAATGTAGCTCCTTTTCATCTATCTATCATTTCTGCTTTAGCTTCTTCGCTTCGGCGAATGGCAGCGTCCATATCTGTTTCCTTTGATTTCTTATTCCTTCAACTATTGATTCCTCTGCCTGTGTATTGTAATAAACTAAAACCATAAACTTGGTCAGGATGTTTTGCAATAGATAATAAAATATCATCCATAGAAAAAACATATCCATTTACTACTAAAAATCGAGAAAAATTTCCAAAGCCACCTTCTCCTGCTAATCTATCTAAAACATTTAAGGCTGCTACTGCATCTAAATAATCTTCTCAATAAGAGGCTGTTCCTGCTTGAGATCCCGCAGAACCATATTTATGAACACCAAATGCTTGCTGCCCATAAAAAATTGGATCAACGCCTGTTAATTTACTTAATTGATGAGATGCTTTTAATATTTCTTCATAAAGATTTGCTTTACTTCCTAAACCTAAAGTTTGTGCAAAATCATATTTATTTTTTACTGAAGGTAAAGAATTAAAATCTGTGTGGTGATTCTTTACACTAATTCCTACATGTGCTTCTCCACCGTCTTTATTAAAAGTTAGCGTTAAATCTGAATTAGGATTATTCTTTGCCACTGAAGCAGAAGGCAATGAATTAAAAGCCTCTTGCAAAATTTGCTTATCTGATTTCATTCTAGGATCTTTTTTTTCTTTTCCTAATCCAGTCATCTGAACATCTATCAGATCTAATCCAGTAAATAATCCGTTACATAAACCAGCAAACAATTCTCCTTCTAAAAGAATACCTTTTATACCATTTATTCCACCTCGGATACTCTTTAAAAAATTTTGCATTTCTAGAGTTTTTGCTGACGAAGAAACTTCTTCTACATTAAAACTTTTTAAACCATTAATCCCTTCTCTTAAAGATTCATAAGAACTTTCTAATACAGCAATACTTTCTTGATTAATTAAAATTTCTTCTCCATTTTTATTTGCTAAATATCCTGCTATTTCTGCATCTGGATTATTTGAATGATCTAAAACAAGAGCTGAAATTTGATTTAACCCTAATTTATCATGGATCATATCTATAGTTCCTAAGACCCTTTCTAAATAATTTAAATAAATATTTAATTCTTGCCTACTATTAGATAAAACTTTTGCTAAATCTTTTGCCGCAGATGAAGCATCATAAGTACCGCCTCTTGGGCCTTTTATCTCTAAACCATGCATATCAACATCTACTGCTTGTAAATTTTGATTATTAAAAATATTGCTTAAATCATTTTGAATTTGATTAAAATTTAAACTTAAATCTTTATTTAGATCTCGCTCTCTCTGATTTAATAATCTCCTATTTTTTCTATGTTGATTTGAATATCAATCAACATTCATATTTTGTTTTATATTTTTTAAAATATTTTGATGATTTTCGTAATAATGTATATAATTTGTTGCAGCTATCATTTAATCATCCAATCTATACAAAAAAAGAGGGCGACATAAAAATCACCCTCTTTAAAATTTAAATTAATCCCCATCGGGATTGCTGTCGCCACCAGTTGTACCACCACTAGTAGTTGTACCACCACTAGACTGGGTTGCAGCTTTATCTTCAAATACACTATGTGTGAACCAACCATTAACATCTGCATCTCCATTGCGACCTTTATGCCCAATAACTGAGGCATCGGTATAATTATGTTTATGATCGGTAGGATCAAGAATCTGAAGCGTAGCAAGAACCTTCTTTGTCTTGTTAAACTTAGTATATGCTGGGAAGCAGTCAATTGTAAATGTAAATGTCATATACCTTCCATAGAGTCGTTAATTCTATGCGCTTATTAAGCTGCTTTATGTTTCCATAAAGATGAGACTATATCTTCACCCTTTTATCAAGGGGACCTCCATTTCGGAATTACTTAATTCCTACTTGCTTTCGCAATAGTCGTTGAACTTTAAACTTGCCAAGTTTTCTTATTTAAAATATATGAAATATTAGAACTAGAACAGTTTACAATATCAGCTATTTGCTGTTGTGTTTTTCCTTCTTTTCTCAATTTAAAAATTAAGTTAATATCTTTTTCTTTTAATTTTGAAAAATTACTAGATTCACCTTTTCTAGCTTTTTGCAAGCCTGTTTTAAAAGCATGTTTCTGATTCTCAGATCCAGTACACCATTCAAGATTAGATAAGTTATTGTTTTTTTTGTTTCCATCTATATGATTAACTTCTAACTTATCCATATTTTTAACAGGATTAAAAGCCATTAAAACTAATCTATGTGCTCTAAATGTTCTTTTTTTACCATCCACTGTCATAAAATTAATAATTTGATATTCTGTACCTGATCTGTCTCTAGTTTTCATTTTTCCTGAATTATCACTAAAAAATTCACCTTTATCATTAACGGTATAATAATCTTTTATTTCAGGTAAAAAATCATGAATTCTTTTTTCCATAACAAAAACTCCCCACTCTCGTAGTAATTAATCTTATAGATATAATAACATATATTTTAATTTTTGTCAAGTTTCTTAGCTGCTGATTGCCCAATCTTTATATTTTTTTAACTTTCACGCTTATAATCACTTATTACGTTGTAGTATATAAAGCTCTAAGGGTTTTCCAGCAATTAAAAGGTTTTATTTTCAACATATTACTATGCAGCCATCCGCATTCATTGTTCAGATGGATCTCCACTATTTGCCATGGTAAATGTAAAGTTACTTTGTATCTTGCCGCGTGGAATAACGAATTGAGCAGGAAGATCCTGACCAGTAGCTTCCTCACGGAAAAGAGTATCTGCTTCAATGTAATAATAACCAGCAAATTCGTCAGCACTAATCTCAAGTTCCTGAGCACCATCCGTATGAACAGTGTAACAGTCAATACGAATTGTTTCACCAGACTTTACATCATTTGGCTCAAAACCATCTGGATCATAAGTATTATGATCAACGTCAGAAATCTTAAAGGCTAAATTGCTACCTTTTGGAATATTAGTAATTTCACCACGAGAATTAGGTGCAAACTCATACTTAGTAGCAGTTGTACGAGCAGCATCAACCGTATAAATATCTGCTTCTCTTACAGCTGAAAGGAAGTGCTTAGGAGCACCCGCAGAATCAAGAGAAGTAGCATAAACAGGAGCTTCTTTGGTAACAACTACTGTCGCACCATCACGTACTTCTTCTGGAATAATAGCGTAAATAGCTGCATTTTCTCCAGTACCGACAGTTTCAGATACAAGATCAAAAACAGTATGCACATATACTTTACGTGCTGCAACTGTATCAGAACCGCTTGTCCCTTTAACAATACCAGCTCCAGAGAGCATAGCGAATGATTCAGGACTTATAAGCGCATCTTCTACAGTTAGTGTGAGAGTTTTTTCACCATCCCAACCAATTAAACGTGGATTACCACGTCCACCGGTAGCATACACAGTAGTGGCTGCACCTTCAATGTTAGATGTTTTAGCAGTATCGATATAAAGGACTGGCTGCCCCGCATCGAAATGCTGATTTCCGATATCAACGGAAGTTAGAGGTTTAAATACTAGATTTGCAACCTCGCGTACACCCATGCGCATGATATCATCCTCCTTCAAAAAATTTTCCTAGGAATTAATATTAAACTGTATACAAGTTTCCTTTTCAGATATTATATAGGTTCGCGCTCCATATATAATATCATCCTTAATATAACAAATCATCAATCAAGGCATTGATAATATTGTTAATAAATATATTTAGTCCACTCTTCAGGAACTTCCATTTTAGAATTATCCATTAAAGGGGTAATAGAAATTTTTTG
>Ga0247610_10001370_pt1 | contig 30417 bp, 19 predicted proteins | sample 174DNAGHGhighgp2_FD_193483 | JGI IMG/M metagenome (GOLD analysis project Ga0247610, IMG submission 193483) | Sheep rumen microbial communities from Palmerston North, Manawatu-Wanganui, New Zealand - 1742 DNA GHGhigh gp2 | ecosystem: Host-associated > Mammals > Digestive system > Stomach > Rumen...
CATAAAGACTATTGAAAATGTCTCCACAAACCTTCTCTCTCCGTCATCAGACTTCCTGCCTAATGGCTTTGCCAATGATTTCGTTACACTGAGCTATTCTCCCGCAGAAATTACCAGCGAGACCTCAAAGGTCGTTGTAACGGCTACTTGGAATGGTCCGTTCCAACTCTCAGACAATTTTGCGTCGGCCAAGTGGTACACAGTAGGTATTCACGCGGCACATGAAGATGCCAACCATATCTGGAAGTATGATAGTGGCAACTCCGATATTATCGCTACTGAAGCTGTTGCCACAAATGCTTATGCAAGTCTGTCAGATAAGAACTACTTCTGCTTCGTAGGCAATCCCTACGATGGTTTGAGCATCTACAACAAAGCAGCCGGAAGCGGCATGACTCTCTATAAGAGTACGACAAATGGAGAATATGCGAAGATGGCTTCAACAGGTAGTCTATTTATTCCAGGTGCCTCCAGCGAAAGCGGCAAGACAATAGCAAACGGGTATGCCTGCTTCATTCTGAAAGATGGTACAGTTCGACTGAACTGTTATGATTCTGATTCCTATAACGTAAAAGGTTGGACTGATTCTGGCAATGGCAGCACCTGCTGGTTCAAGACTCCAAGTTCTTATCCCCTTAACTTCCTTAACGCATACGTCCTTACTGCCCCAGCAGGTGCTGTTGGCACTGTGAATGTAGCTGCTGACGTACTTTCTGCAGGCAAAGATCTTAAGACTTACTTTGTAAATGACCCATTCTACTTTGCAACTGCCAGCATGTTAGAGATGAACATGGTTTTACAAACTTTAAACAAACTGGCTGCTGCATCAGAAATCACTCTTGGCGAAGGCTACTACCGTGTCATCAGTGCAGTACCTGGCTTCAATGCCACTGCTGCATGGTACTACAATCCCGCAGTGAGCACAACAAATATCGTATGGGCAAAGGCTGCCACCACAGCAGAGCATCAGGTGAACTCCATCTTCAAGTTTACTGCTAACGAAGATAAGTGGAATATCTACAGTCCCAATGCTCAACAGTCTATTACAACGGGTAATGGCACGTGGGACGTTCAAAATGCCGCATTAGGTGAAGCCGCACCTTTAACGGTGACCTCCATTGGTGCCGCACAATACACATTGCTGCAATCAAATAATGCTCAGACTTTGCATGCAGGAGGTCATGCCAAAGGTACTGGCGATAGCGGCAATTTGATTACGTGGAACAGCAATGGGCAAGGAGAACCCTCAGCCTGGTACATCGTCCAGGTGAAGACCTATTCCCTGCCGATGAACGACGGCGGCGACGGCTATTTCTACGCCACGGCCTGCCTGCCCTTCGACGTAACGCTCACGGGTGCTGAGGCATTCACTCTGACGCTGAACAACGCCAAGACCGCTCTTGCGCTCTCTGAAGCCATGACTGAGGTTCCCGCAGGTACGCCCGTTCTGCTGCGCGGCACGAGCGCCACAGCCACTGTCAGCATCGCCTCCACAGCTGCTACAGGCGCACCGCTCACCACGACAGCACTTACAGGAACCTATGAATCCAAGGCCATAGATGTTGCCAACGACTACGTCCTTGGCGTTGGCGTGGATGGCGTTGGCTTCTACCACTGGGACGGCACCACCCTCGCTGCCAACCGCGCCTATCTGCTAGCAACGGCCGTCGGCAACAATGTGAAGAGCTTGTCGCTGGACTTCGGCGTGACGGATGCCATCAATGCTCTTAAGGCCAAGGAAGCCGCCGATGCAGCTATCTACAACCTCTCCGGCCAGCGCGTGCAGAAGGCTCAGCGCGGCATCTACATCGTTGGCGGCAAGAAGGTCGTCGTCAAATGAAGAATGTGAAATGTTAAATGCAAAAACATATACGACTATGAAAAAGGCATATATCATCCCCAAGCTTGAACTCACACACATGGTGTGTGTGCAAATGATAGCAGAATCGCTGGGTATCCATGACAGTCAAGCCATTGGCAGTAGCGGTGGCTGGGTGAAGGAAGACAACACTTCCAGCACCCCCTCCTACAACGTCTGGAATGACGACTGGAGTGAGTGACCCCCATTCATGTTTGGCTCTATTATTCAATATATAGAGTAATAAGTAAAGTTTTTTTCATTGAGAGGCCGCGCTGTGAAGCGCGGCCTCTTTTGGTTTCGCACGTCATGTCACCATGTGACATATAGGTTTTGCGGGGTTCGGCTTTCCTTTCCGTTTATATCAGGGGTTTACACCCGTGCCTGTGATAGGCTACTCCTTCGGGGTTGCTGGGGCTTGCGACTTGGATCACATCAAACTTTGCGTGGCAATTACTTTGTCATGTAGAGGTCGAGGGTGCCGCCTTGCATGATGTCGTGATGCTGGAGGATGAATGCCCCCTCCTCGCCTCGCTGCGGCTGCGTGAGCGCCTCACGCCGCATGGGCTTGCCGTTGAGGATGGCACGGCGCACATAGATGGCCTTGTCGTTGAGACCGTGAGTGCGTATGGTGAATGTTCGTCCGCCGCCAACGTTGACGGTGGCTTCGCTAACGAGCGGCGAGCCTATGACATAGCGTCCGCCGCAGGGTTCCACCTGGTAGAAACCGAGTGCCGAGAGTATGTACCATGCCGACATCTGGCCTACGTCCTCGTTGCCGCAGAGCCCGGCAGGCAGGTCGGTGTAGAGTTCGCGCTGTATCTGCTTGACGATGCCCGCCGTCTTGCGCGGCTGTCCCATCAGTGCGAAGAGGTATGCTGTGTGGTGGCTGGGCTCGTTGCCGTGGGCATACTGCCCTATGAGTCCCGTGATGTCGGGGTTGGCATCGGCGTTGAGCTTGCTGTCGGCGGCAAAGAGGCTGTCGAGCCGTGCCGCGGCGCGCTGTCGTCCTCCGAGCATCGCCGTCAGACCTTCCACGTCATGTGGCACGAGCCAAAGGTACTGCCACGGGTTGCCCTCGGTGTAGTCGGAGGTCTGGTGGGCGGGGTTGAAGCCGTCGGTGGTGCTGAAGTCGCCGTGGCTGTTGCGCGAGCGCAGGAATCCCACGCGCGGGTCGTAGAGAGTGGGGTAGGAGTGTGCCCTGCGGTCGAGGTAATCTACTGCACCCTGTATCTCTGCGGCGGCAGGGTCTTGCGGGCGGCGTGCGGCGAGGATGGCGCGTCCGGCCTGCGCTGCTGCCCAGTCGGCAAGCATGTATTCGAGAGTCATGGAGAGCGAGCCGCCGTGGTGGTCGTTGGCGACGTAGCCCAGACGCTTCATGTCGTCGAGGCCACGCTCGTCCATCATCAGCGACGACACCATGGCGCGGAATGCCTGCAGCGAGTCGGCGACATAGCCTTTCAGCAGCGCGTCGGCAAGGACGGGCACGGCAGGGCATCCCACCATGCAGTTCGTCTCTTGCGACATGAGGTGCCACACCGGCAGCTTGCCCTGCTCGCGGAAGATGCGCATGTATGTCTCCACCACCGCCGGCATCATGTCGGGCATGATGATGGTGGCGAGGGGCGCTGCGGCGCGGTAGGTGTCCCAGAGTGAGAGGGTGGTGAGGTACTTGGAGGTCCCGACGGGGGATTCCGGAGTTGGCTTTTTGGTGGCTTTATCCCTCCCTTCGATGACGATGGAGCATAGCTCGGGCACCGTGGAAACCATAGAGCGATAGACGCGGTTGTCGGCGCCACGCCAGTCGCCGTTGACGTCGTCCCACGTCTGAGGAGCCACCATGAAGTGATACATGGCGGTGTAGAAGATGCGGCGGTCGCGGTCGTTCTGGAAGGTGGCTGTGATGCGGCCCAGCTCGCGGTTCCATGCGGCATCGGCGGCAGCGAGCACGGTGTCGAAGTCGATGGGCGCACCATGTTTAAAGGCCTCTGCCTTGAGGTTGGCGATGGCGTTAGCCTCGGAGACGGGGCTGAGGGCGATGTTTACCAAGAGCGGCTCGCTGGATGACATGACTTGCAGGTGGTAGATGGGTGCCGGGCCGTCGGCGCGCTTGCTCTTCACCGTGGCTTGCTCATAGATGCGGCTCTTCTGGCTGAGGCGCATGGCGAAGTAGCAATGCTGCTGGTTCGCCCAGCCATGACTGATGCGGTAGCCCACGTATGTATATGGGTCGATCTGCTGCAGACGGCCAGAGAGCAGCGCATCGTCGATGCCGTTCTCGAGATCGACATACAGGTGTCGGTGAGCACCCTCGGGGTAGGTGATCCGGTACATAGCGGTGCGACGTGTGGCGGTGATCTCCGTGCGGATGCCGCTCTCGGGTAGCACGATGCTGTAGTAGCCGGGGCGCACCTCTTCTTGTTCGTGGGTGAAGGTCGTGGCCAGCCCCTGGCGCGAGAGACCTAATTTCTTGACAGCAGGCATGATGGCCACGTCGCCGAGGTCGGAGCATCCTGTGCCGCTGAGGTGGGTCTGTGCGAAGCCCACGATGCGTGTGCCGCTCTCGTGGTAGCCAGAGCACCAGTCCCAGCCCGTCTCGATCTGTGTGGGTCCGGCGTTTACCATGCCGAAAGGCACGTTGGCTCCCACGAAGACGTGTCCGTGGTCGCCCGTGCCGATGCGCGGGTCAACATATTGCGTCAGGCTCTGGGCCGTGGCCGTGGTGAGTGTGAGCAGGAAGCTGATGGTGGTGATGTGGTGTCTCATGTGGATGGCGTTTGATACGTTGTTTATCGTGGTGTGTCGGAGATGTGCGTGATGGTGGCTCCTTGGTAGTAGTGGTGCAGGATCTGTTCGTAGGTGTAGCCCTTCTCGCCCATGACGGCGGCTCCGATCTGGCACATGCCTACGCCGTGGCCCCAGCCTCGGCCGTGAAGCACGAATCGTGTCGGTACGGTGTCGGTGTCGGCAGTGGGGATGGCGTTGCCGTCGGCATCGAGGCGGCATACGTCGAAGGCGGCGCTCTTGAGGTGTGTCGGCGACAGGGCGCAACGTATCTCGAGCTCCTTGCCGATGGTGAAGGTGCGCTCAGAGCCTACAATCTTGAGCTTTATGATGCGGTAGCCCGGCCCGCGCTCTATGGGCTGTAGGTCGAGGATGTCGCCGAGGTCGGTCTTCAGGTGTGCCGTGACATAGCGGCGTGCCTCGGCCTGTGTCAGCGTCTCCGTCCAGCGGTAGAAGTCCGTCGTCTCGCGGTCGTAGTCGTTGAGGACCTGGGCGATGACGGCAGCGTCGGTGGTGTCGCAGAACGGGTCGTCGATGCTCTGGAGGTATGAGTGCGGCTCGTCCTCCCAGCATGTCTCGAAGGTCTCCGTGCGCCCGCCGCAGCATTTCGAGAAGCGTGCGTCGCACACCTTGCCGTCGGCAGTGAGCACCATGCCTGCCGTGGCGCGCACGGCGGCCTCCACCTCGGGGCGTGTGGCGCGCGTGATGCCCTGGTAGCGCTGGCAGTGGTCGTCGGCGCAGACGTCAAAGTATGTGTGGTCTTCGCGGTCGTGCCAGCGTATGCTCTCGCTGTCGGTGCGTGTGAAGGCGAAGAAGCTCTGGCTGCCTCCCGCCAGCGAGCGGCGTCGGAGCATCTGCGCGTAGAGCCAGCTGCGGCTGATGACGGCCGATGCCTTCAGAAACTCCAGGGAGCAGTTGGCACTCATCTCCGAGCTGATGACGCTCACGAGGTAGTCCTCTACGGCCAGCTCGTTGATGCAGATGATCTTCTCCTCGGCAACGATGAGTCGCAGGGTGCCGCGGAAGGTCTGCGACTCGCGGCGCTGCCAGTGGAAGTCCTTTCCTATGACGACGTCCTCCATCGTGAAGCTGGCATCGGCTGTCTCGGGGCGGAATGTCAGCGAGCGATACACCTGTCCGTTCCACAGCAGGCCGCCATCGACGTATGACACCTCCTGCCTGCCACGGAGGCTGCTGCCCTTGGCGGCATACTGCCCGTTGAGGGTGAAGCGCACGGCATCGGCAGAGAGCAGTCCCACGTTGAGCCGGGTGTCTGACAGCACCTCGTGGGCGTCGCCAGCGCCACCTGTCGTGGCAGAGTCTTGCGGATGGGCGGTGTCGTGGCTCCTGCTGCCGAAGTGCTCCGCGCCGCCGTCGTGCTGCGTGTCGCCGGGGCTCTTGTCTGTGACTCTCTCTATGACTTCCTTCAGCTCGGCCTCCGTCATGGTGACCTCGCGCAGGATGTCGGCGGCGCCCTCCGGCGTCAGGCTCTTGAAGTCCTCCTCGCGTGGCGTGATGACGAGTCCTCCCATGTCGAGGGCTCCCGGGCTGATGAGCAGCGTCGTGCCGTAGCAGTCGGGGCGGTGCTTCTTGCGCGGGAAGATGAGCGTCACTATCTCATCGCTGCGGCTCTCGTCGCCACGCTGTCGCCAGCAGATGACATTCATGCGTGGCTCCGTCTCGCCGTCCATGACGGGCAGTGCGCGGTAGAGCCTCTGGCAGAGCAGGCTGTCTGTCTCCTCTGGCAGCGAGCGTATGACGAAGACGGGGCACACCCATCCGCGCAGCAGGAAGAGCCCGCAGCGACGGCTGACGTTGCCGGCATCCACCATCTCCTGCGTCTCGTCGCCGGTGAGGGGGTAGAGCTTCTGCAGCTGTGTCTCGTAGAGCTGCCAGTCGCGCTCGATGGGCACGATGCCCCTCGAACCGGCCTGCAGGTGCATGTGGTCGGGGCATGACGCTCCGCACAAGGGGCCGTTGTAGAAGACGATGCTGTTGGTGAGCGTCCACGCCAGGTGGCGCATGGTGCCGAAATGTTCCCAGATGGCCTGCGGCTTGTGGCGACGCGTGGGTATGGTGAAGTGTCGGAAGAGTATGGGGTATGGGTTCACGAGCACCTGGTAGTGGTGCTCGATCATCAGGGCGTGCTGCTCTGGCGGGCGGTTCTCGTCGCAGAGGAAGCAGGGCCGTGCCGCTATGGCGGCCTTGTCGATGCTGGCGCCGGTGGAGACGATGCGTGCGGGGTTCCACTGTGCCGTCATGCGGATGTCGCCGAGGGTGAGGGTGCGTGTCTGCACGTTCTGAAACAGGTCGTTGTAGCGCTGGCGGGCGGCGTGCCACTCGCTGAGCTCGCGGTCGAAGAAGGCCTCCACCTCCTCCTCCGTGGCCTCGCGGCGCCATTTGCGGTTCAGGGCCTGACGCGCCAGGAGCTCGGTGGTGCGCAGCTGGTCTTTGTAGAGGTTGTTGCGGTTGACCTTGTCGGTAGAGAGGGCGGCGTCGCTGTTGCCCTCCCAGCGGCGGCAGAGGTATAGCTCGTCGAAGATGCGCCCTATGCGGTAGCGACGGCTTATCATGAGGCCGAGGGCATAGTCCTCGCCGTAGCTGGTGTTGGGAATCTGTATCTTGCGCAGCACAGGGGTGAAGAAGGCGCGTGGTGCTCCCAGACCGTTGATGCGCAGGGCGTTGTTGCGCCCGTTCTGCGGTGTCCACTCACGGTGGTCGATGAGGCCCGGCGGCAGCGTCTCGAGGTCGAAGTTGGTCATTCGGTATGAGCCGATGACCATGGCCGCCCGCTGCTGGCGGAAGGCATCTACGATGCGCTGCAGGGTGTCGGGACCCGAGTAGAGGTCGTCGCTGTCGAGCTGCACCACGAAGCGTCCGCACTGACTGTGGTGCACGGCCATGTTCCAACACCCGCCGATGCCGAGGTCGTCGCGGTCGGGGATGAGGTGAATGAGAGCCTTAAAGGCCTCTCCACTCCCAACAGCCTCACCCCAGCCTCCTCGTCCGGGGAGAGGGGCGTGACTACCTGTCGTGGCTGCCGTCGTCTCGTCTTCAATGGTATATACTTCCCTCTCCGTGGGAGAGGGGTCGGGGGTGAGGCTTCTGAGGCCTCTGATCACCTCCGTCGTGCCGTCGGTGCTGTGGTTGTCGATGACGATGCAGTTGAACGTGAATGTCGTCTGCTGGCGCATCACGCTGATGATGGCATCTTTTATAGTACGAACGCGGTTGCGCACGGGAATCACCACCGTGGCCTCTACGGGGAAGTCCTCGTCGTCGAAGCGCACCTCGTCGAACTCATCGGGAGCCAGCAGGGCACCGATGGCCTTGAGGTGGCGGGTGCAGGCGCGTTCCATCTCCACCTGGCGCGCACGGTTGCGGGGGTCAACATAGTCGAACTGCTTCTCGCCGCTGAGGCGCGTGTCGGTCTCCACCTCGGTGTAGAGAGGCTCTGTGATGTGGTAGGGCAGCATCTTGCGCGAGAGGAAGAGCCGCAGGTCGTAGAGCCCGGCCCACAGGTACTCGCGTTGGCGCTCCTGCAGGAAATAGGCTTTCACGTCGGACGTTCGCATGAGCAGCAGCGAGCCGAAGGCGAAGTCGTCGCGCACACTGCCAAGTTGGCAGTCTATGAGAGGACGCGGCTCCACACTGCCGTCGGGCATGATGACGCGGTGGTCGGCATAGACCATCGACGCACCGCTGTCTTGGGCCACGGCCAACATGCGGTTGAGGGCGTGGAAGCCGAGCTGCAGCTCAAAGCGCTTAGTATATAATAATATGTATGGCGCCGTGGCCTGTTCGGCCATCTGGCGCAGGGCTTTCGTCTGCCATGGGTTGCCGATGAGGCTTACGCTGCTCACCTCGGGTTGAGCGCTCAGCGCATCGATGATGGCTCTGCCGTCGGCTTCGGTGTCGAAGGGTATGAAGCAATCTATCATTATGTTTCCGTTTTTGCTGTTTGCTGTTTCATTAATGGAACACACCTTCTGTGTGCCCGTGTCGGCGCAGTTGCGGTGCCATCTGCGCTATCACAGCGCAAAGATAGGCATAAAGACGGACTTGCATCGGGCTTTGGCGGTGAAAAAATGTTAATTATTCGCCTTCCGTGCGTCAGATTCGCGCGGAAGGCTTATCTTTGCAGCAAATCTTTGACCTTTAATAACTAAAACCCGTAATTCAAATGAAACATTTACTGACGTTAGTTGCTGCCGCATGTCTGTCAATGACAGTTGGCGCACAATCTCTCTCCGTGACTCCGAATGACTGGCACTGGGAAAAGGGCACAATCGTGGTGAACGCACCCGAGCGTCCTGCAGGCCAGCAGAATGTCCTCGGACTCACGGCACCAAAGCTCGAAACGGTGCGCGTGGCCTTCGTGGGCCTTGGCATGCGAGGACCGGGAGCCGTGGCACGCTTCACCTTCATCCCCGGAGTGCAGATCGTGGCACTCTGCGACTACGAGGAGGCACGTGCTGAGGGCTGCCAGAAGTATCTGCGAGACGCAGGCCTGCCGCCTGCCGACATCTACAGTGGCGAGAAAGGCTATGAAGAGGTGTGCCGGCGGCCCGATATCGACCTCGTCTATGTCGCTACCGACTGGGATCACCACTTCCCCGTGGCCAAGTGTGCCCTCGAGAACGGCAAGCACACGGCCATCGAGGTGCCCTCGGCAATGAACCTCGCACAGTGCTGGGAACTCGTGAACCTCAGCGAGAAGACACGCAAGCACTGCATGATCCTCGAGAACTGCTGCTACGACTGGTATGAACTCAACGCCCTGAACATGGCTCAGAACGGCGTCTTCGGAGAGATACTTCGCGGCGAGGGTGCATACATTCACAACCTCGACGACTTCTGGGACTACTACTGGAAGAACCCCGCCGACCCCGACCAGGCTAAGCTGGGATGGCGCATGAAGTATAACCGCGACAACCGTGGCGACGTATATGCCACGCACGGACTCGGCCCCGTGGCACTGGCCATGAACATACACCGCGGCGACCGCTTCACCACACTCGTGGCAATGGACACCAAGAGCGCACACGGACGCGAATGGGTGAAGGCCAAGACCGGCAAGGACTGCCCCGAGTTCCGCAACGGCGACCAGACGACGACTCTCATGCGCACGGCAGAGGGCAAGGTCGTCGAGATTCAGCACAATGTGATGAACCCGCAACCCTACAACCGCCTCTTCAAGCTCACAGGCACCAAGGGCTATGCCACAAAGTACCCCGAACAGCACTTCGCCCTCGACAAGAGCCAGCTCGCTGCCAGCGGCGTGGCTCCGAAGGTCGATGACCTCAGCGCTCACGGCTTCCTGCCCAAGGATGAGCACGATGCCCTGATGGCTAAGTACCAGCACCCCATCATCACGAAGTATGGCGAGATGGCACAGAAGGTGGGCGGCCACGGAGGTATGGACTTCTTCATGGACGCACGTCTGGTATATTGCCTGCAGAACGGACTCCCCCTCGACATGGACGTCTATGACCTCGCTGAGTGGTGCTGCCTGGCAGAACTCGGCTCGCTGTCGATGGACAACAACAGCGCCAGCGTGGCATTCCCCGACTTCACACGCGGCGACTGGCAGAAGGTCAAGGGCTTCCAGTTCGCATGGGCACCTGCCGCCGAGGAGGCTGCTGCCGAGGCTGCCGCCAAGGCCAGCACCGAGGCACAGAAGGCTCTCTGCGCCAAGAAGAAGCTCTGGGATAAGTATGACAAGGACAAGGTGAAGAAGACCAAGAAGATCTACCCCAAGAAAAAGAAATAAAGATGTGAGCCGCCTTGGCACGCATTTTGCAACCCCAAGTCATTAGAGAACGTGCCTCAGTGTGCACGGCCTCTAATGACTTTCAATGTATAACATAACAACACGAAATCCTCAAAAATGAACTACAACAACACTTATGACCGCGGCACGAACGCCTTCAGCGGCGTCAGCTTCTTCACGGGCGTGATGACACGCGTCTATGCTTGGATGACGGCAGCACTGCTCGTCACGGCAGGAGCGGCAGTGGCTGTCGCCCACAGCCCCGCCATGCTCAGCATCATCTATGGTAACTCCGCCGTTCCCATGGTGCTCATCATCGGCGAGCTGGCACTCGTCTTCGGACTCAGCATGGGCATCAACAAGCTGTCGCCGACAGTGGCGGCTGCCATGTTCATACTCTATTCGCTCGTCAATGGCGTGACGCTGTCCAGCATCTTCTTCGCCTATGACATCGGCACCATCTATACCGCCTTCGCAGCAGCGGCTCTGACATTCGGAGGGATGAGCCTCGTGGGATATACCACGAAGAAGGACCTCTCGGGATTCGGAGGACTGCTCTTCATGGGACTCATCGGCATCATCATAGCATCGCTGGTGAATATGTTCTGGCACAATGGCGTCCTGGACAGCATAATAACCTACATCGGCGTGTTTATGTTCGTCGGCCTGACGGCCTATGACACACAGCGCATCAAGGAGATGTCGGCACAGGCTGAGTACAGCGGCGATGCCAACGCCGCCGGCAAGGTCGCCATCATGGGGGCTCTGGCTCTGTACCTCGACTTCATAAACCTCTTCCTCTACCTGCTTCGCCTCCTGAGTCGTAACCGCGACTGACATCACGAATAGCCTTCCGAGAAGCAATCCGAGAAGCAATCCCGAATAGCCTTCCGAGAAGCCTTCCTGAACAGCCTTCCCGAACAGCCTTCTCGATAATGCATGAACTGACTTGCAGAACCCCGCAGGGGTGGCTCATTCACTTTTTCAATGTGATGAGCCACCCCTGCGGGGTTTCTTTTTCCGTCTTCGGCTGTAGCAGGGGCTGACGCCCCTGCCTGTGATGAGCCACCCCTGCAGGGCTACAGAAGCTTGCTAAAGTTGAGTTCGTAACTTTGCACCACCGATAATGGCATTTTGCTAAAGGTCGTGCACGCTCAACCCTATTCCATGACCAATGAGACAGAACTTCGCCTTGGCGTTCATGTTGCATCGCCTTGGCGCTCTTGGCGCATCGCCTAGGGGCTCTTGTTGCATCGCCTTGGGGCTCTTGTTGCATCGCCTAGGGGCTCTTGTTGCATCGCCTTGGGGCTCTTGGCGCATCGCCTAGGGGCCTTTGGTGTATCGCCTAGGGGTTGTGCTTGTCCCACGAACGTGGGCTAATCGTCCCACGAACGTGGGCGCATTGTCCCACGAACGTGGGCTGATTGTCCCACGAACGTGGGCTAAGCTCTTCGCCTTGGTGAGACGGCTGCATCGCCTTGGGGAGGGCGTTGCAGGCTTATGAGTGGCGTTGCTGGCCTATGAGTGGCATGAGAGTGCGCATGGCAGGTGGCACGGCATGGTTGATGTCAGCAGCCTCTACGAGTTCAAGGAAGTGGTGGCCTTTCTCTATGTTGCCGAGGCCTATGTTGCCGAGGGCCATCATGAGGTTGCAGTGGATGGTGTTCCTCTCCTGTAAGTCGCCGTCCCAGATGAGGAGGTCGGGGAGGGAGACGGCGAAATAGTCCATCGTCTGCTTCTCGAAGATGTGCTGCTGGCCGTAGTTGATGAGCTTGTAGCAGAGGCTGTTGGCGCGAGCAAGGAGTGTGGTGGAGGAGAGGATGGGAGAAACGGCGGGGTTGGTGTCGGGGAGGGGGTTGGTGTCGGGGAGGGAGGTGGCGTCGTGGAGGGCGGTGGCGTCGTGGAGGGCGTCGTGGTGGATGTCGTGGAGGGTGTCGGCGGACATACCGCCGACCACACGACTTGGGAAGGCAAGGCGGCGGTAGGCGAGGGCGGCATAGAAAATCTTGTCGGGCTTAGCATCGTTGTAGTATATGGCGGCGGCGGGCTCCGTGGGGCCTTGGGTGGCCAGCTCGTAATGGCGACGGGCCTCGTCGAGATTGCCTTGCAGCTCGTAGGCCACGCCAAGGAGGTAGTGGAAGTCATTCTCCTGCGCTCCGTAGAGCTTGCCTTCGCCGAGGTGATGAGGATATTCCAAGCACTCGTCTAACAAACGAATGGCACGTAGAATCTTCTCCGCGACATCATTCACCTTCGTTCCGCAAGTGCTGTCATTCACCTTCGTTCCGCAAGTGCTGTCATTCACCTTCGTTCCGCAAGTGCTGTCATTCACCTTCGTTCCGCAAGTGCTGTCATTCACCTTCGTTCCGCAAGTGCTGTCAGGGTTCTCTGTGCTGTTATGGAGTTCTGTGCTGTCAGGGATGTTGGTGCTTTCAGACAGCACTTCTGCGAGCAGGCGTTTGGCCAGTTCGACGCGGCATATCTGATACTGTGCTGGCACCTTGCCTTCGCCTCCCTCCCAGGGATGGAAGATGTGGCTGTCGAGTTTGTGCATCGCCTCTTCGTGACGCCCTACCTGATTCAGGAGGGTGATCTCCTCGAGCACGAGGTCGTCACGACGCTGTATGAGGTCTGGATATTTCTGAAGGAATGCCAGACGCTCGGCATGTGGCCTCTGCAGGCGTTTGTATAGCTGGTCGAGTTCCATGAGTACGCGCTCGTCGTCCTCGTCGAGATGGAAGGCACGTTCCATGAGCATCACGGCCTCGTCCTGCCGCCCCTGCTTGTTGAAGCGTGCCAGTGCGAGGTTTCGCCACACGGTGGGGAACAGCGGGTCGAGCTTGGCCGCAAGTTCCCAGTCCTCAGCGGCGAGGTCATACTGGCGTTTGTCGTAGTATAGGCATCCGAGGTAGTATGGTGCCCTGGCTCCGTCGGGGTTAATGGCCTTGGCCATGTTCAGTGCCACGACATCCTCCAAGCGGTTGGGGAAGCAGCAGTAGCTGTCAGTCTTCTCGGCCTCGCAGAACGACTCCTTGGCCGCTGCGGCATCGCCCTGGCACAGCTGTGCCCACCCGATGTAGTAGTAGGTGAGCGGATGCTTGGCTCGGCACATCTTCAGGATGTCTATGCACTCCTGCCACATTCCTGCCTGGGCATAGTCGAGAGCCAGCTCATGGTAGTTGCAGACATTGTCGTGCATCATCTCGGCCATCTCCTTCAGCAAGTCCTCGTCCTTCGTCAGGAGGTATTGCTCGTAGCGTATGCCATAGTTGAAGGGATCCAGCTGCAGTGACTCCTTGATGAGCTCCAGCCTCTTGTTGAGTTCCTCGGAGGACCCCATCTGCATGTTGCCTTTCTGCTTGTCGGCCTGCAGCATGCGCAGCACGGCAGCCTTGAGAGCTCGTGCCTTGTGGTTGCAGCTGTTGAAGACGAGGCATCGGTTCAGCTCGTCGAGGGCATCGTCGAGGCGTCTCTCGCCGACGCTGATGCATGCTGCCTCGAAGTATGCGGCATCGGCCCAGGCCTTGTTCCATGTCGCTTTCCAGAACAGCTCATACGCCTCGTTTATTTTGTCGGGGGAGGGTGTGCTGCCCTGACGCTTACCGTTGCCGTCGTTATAGGCTTGGTACTTCAGGGCCAAGGCGAGGTTGAAGATTGCTTCGCCGTCGTATGGGTTGGGGTTTCGGCGTTGCCATATCTTCACGGCTCGTCGCAGGTAGCCCTCAGCCTTCATGAAGCGTCCTCGTCGCAGATACCAGAGCCCCATCTGATTGAGGCACCGCACGTCGTCGGGGTCGCGTCGCAGGGCCTCTTCATAGTAGTCGAGAGCCGACCATGTGGCGTGGCGGTATTGTTCCAGATGCAGGCCTGTGAGGAAGAGCTGGTCGCACGTCTTGCAGTCCTTGGGTGGCAGGGCGGCCTCGGCAGAGTCGGGGATGGGTCGCACCTCGTCGGGTTCGGGGCTCCATGACAGCAAGGCTCTGCTGCCTCCTCCTCTCTGTGAGTCGAGTGTGGCAGATACCTTATATATATTAAAGGTAAGGTCTGCGAAAGCGGCCTCTCTGATGTCAACACACTGGCAGAAGACTTCTTCTGGCGAAAGGGTCACGGTATGGTCGAGTAGTGTGTCGTTGTTGGCGCGTAACACCAGTCGCACGTCCTTCTTTGCTGTTGCCAACACCTTGATGCATACGCTATTGCCCATGCTGTCTGTCGTCTTCTGCGTTTTCTCGCCGTGGGTGGCAGAGGTGCCGGGGTTGATGCTGAAGATGAAGTCCCTTGTAGCCTGCTTTACCACGCCCAGCTCGCGGTATGGCATGAAGTACTGTGTAAACTGTTTCTCCTCGTAGGGCATGAGCCATGTGAAGTCCGGCTGGTTCTCGGTATATACTCCTGCCATCAGTTCTATGTATGGTCGGAAGCCTTTGTTAGGGGCCGACTCATCAACTAATTCGTCGGTCAGGTTACGGTCCCAGGCTCGTCCGAAGTCGCCGTTGCCCCATGTCCACTGCTTCTTGCCGGGCGAGAGATGGTGGCTGGCGACGTGGAGCATCCCGGCCTGAGTGTCGTTCTCGTAGCCACCCTCGAAGTCATACTTTGAGTTGACGGCCATGTAGCTTGTCGGCACTTTGATGTTACGGTAGTTGGAGATATCTACTCCGGCGCTATAGTCCATCTTGTAGTATGTCCCTGTGGCGATGGGGAAGCTCGACACGGCTCGCTTGCCATGGTCGAAGACGGCATTCACGTCTGGCGGGAACACACTCTGGTAATCGTCGTTGACCTCGACGGCGGGGTTCGCCCACCAAAGGAAGGTCTGTGGCAGAGGCGTGCGGTTGGAGAGTCGGCCGTTGATCTCGATGTAGGCGCATCCCGGCCTCAGTGTGAATCCTACGAGTCCTTTCTGGTGGAACATGCGTTCCATCTCGTTGCACCATACCGTCATGCTGCCGTCTTGGTTAGTCTCAATCTTATGGTCCACGGGCATATAGGTTGACGGGCGGTGGTGCTGTGGCCAGTTGAACTCTATGCCGCCGCTGATCCACGGCCCTGCGAGTCCCACGAGAGCGGGTTTTATGACGTGGTTGTAATATACGAAATGACGCCCGCGGATTTTGTCGTAGGCCATCTGCACACGGCCTCCCAGCTCGGGCAGTAGCATCACCTTGATGTATTCGTTCTCGAGCCACACGGCCATGTATTCGTGGTCAACCTTCTTGTCGGCTATCTTCTCGATGACGGGGTATGGATAGACGACTCCGCTGCTGCCCTGATAGACACGTTTCTCGAGAAACATCGGGTTCTTCTCGGGTTTGCCCACCTCGTAGGTGGGTATGGTGACGATTTCACGCCATGCTTTTACCATATTTCTGTATTATTTTTTAGGTGTTTAAAAACAAGTCAGCTCATGTTCCAGTTCCTCCAGGCTCTTACCCTTCGTCTCGGGGCAGTTGCGCCAGAGGAAGACAAAGGCGCATGCACAGATGGCAGCATAGACCCAGAAGGTGCCGCTGCTGCCCAGGGCCGCGTTCATCGATGGAAACGAGAATGTCAGTGTGCAGCATCCCACCCACAGAGCAAAGGTGCATGTCGCCATCGCCACGCCCCGCACACGGTTTGGGAAAATCTCGGCCAGCAGCGTCCATGTGACAGGCCCCAGTGTCATGGCATAGACAGATATTGCCGCCACCACGAGTGCCACCATGGCGATGCCCGTCATGTGTTGGAAGTAGCACCACCCCAGCACGCCGTAGATGATGCCCAGTCCGCCGGCCCCCAGCAGCATCAGCGTGCGGCGGCCCCACTTCTCGATGGTGTAGAGAGCCACGAAGGTGAAGACGACATTGGCAACCCCCGTGATGACGATGTTGATGAACATGCCGTCAACGTCGAAGCCTGCGCCGACGAAAATCTCCTGGGCGTAGTTGAAGATGACATTCGTGCCGCACCACTGCTGGAAGACGGCGATGAAGAGTCCCAGGAGCAGGACGTGGCGGTAGGGCGATGCCTTACCCCCTTCCCTTTTCCACAGTGCTACGGGGCTGGTGAGTTCTTGCGTCAGAGCTGTCTCCTGAGGGTGTGTAAGCCCGTCGCTCTGTGGCGTCGCGGCTTGGGCGCGGTTCTTAAGCCTCTCAAACACCGGGCTCTCCGGTATGAAGAAGCTCATCGCCAGGAATAGTGCCGCCGGCAGCGTCTCGGCCCAGAACATCCAGCGCCAGCCCCATGCCACGTTCCATGCCTGGCTCTGGGCCACGTTGGTGTCGCGGGCCAGCAGCATGTTCACCACCTGAGCTGCGAGTATGCCCAAGACGATGGTCATCTGGTTGAGGCTCACCATGCGCCCCCGGATCTGTGCCGGGCTCACCTCGGCGATGTACATTGGTGCCAAGGCCGATGCCACGCCGATTCCCACACCTCCCACGAATCGCGCAATGTTGAATAATGTGAAGTCGTTGAACAGACCTGTGCCGATGGCAGATACGGTGAAGAGCACGGCAGATGTCGTGAGCAGGGGCTTGCGGCCATAGCGGTCGGCGGCAGCACCTGCCACCATGGCTCCCACGAGGCATCCCACCAGTGCCGTTGTCATTGCCACGCCTTGCATGACGGGCGAGTCGGCGATGCCGAAATAGAGTTCATAGAACGGCTTGGCACCGCCAATGACCACCCAGTCGTAGCCAAACAGCAGTCCGCCCATGGCCGACACGGCGCAGATGAAATAGAGAAAAGCTTTCTTGTGCATGAGGCTTATGGTGTGTTCTGTTAATTAATAAATATGCTCTTAATAAATATGCTCTCGACCTTCGGTCGCATCGACACTTCCTTGCCGGGCAAAGCGACCCGAGGTCGAGCGCGAAGAATTATCTTTGTTTGCTCTTGTCTCTTTTGGATAATCTCGGCTGCGGCTCGGACATTAAAGCCGGCTTTGTGCCGCTCACCTTGCACGAGATTTCGGCATCTGTTGCTTCACGTCCTTGTGACGTTCTCCAAGTGTGGAGCGATCAGAGCTCGAGCGCTTGAAGTGTCAAGCGTCGCAAGCGCCGGGCGGCCCGCAGCATTTCGGCGGCAAAGTTACGACGAAAGCTTGTGTGGGAGCATAGAATAACCTGCAGATTGGATGGACAATCTTACGGAAGCCGCCCTCGCCCTCGGAATCTCCTCTCTGCCTATGCTGAATGCCTCGTAATCTCCTCTCTGTGATAAAAAATTATGATTATCCGCAATCGTACCACCAAGACGCTGGAAGCGTCTCCTCTCAATAACCGGGGGTGCTCAGTACCCCCGGATAGGGACAAAAAGGGGAACATCGACCCTGAAGGGGTCGCCCATTACGCTGTTCGGGCACTCTTTCAGAGTGCTTGCCTCTGTAGAGCTTGTTATCCGGGGGTGCTCGCTACGCTCGTACCCTCGGTTATTGAGCGAAGACCGCGTTGCGGTCTCTTTGGTGGTATGATTGCGGATAATCATTAAAAAAATCCATGCAAAACTCACCTGATAAGAAAATATTGCTTATCTTTGTGCTCGAAAAACAAGCTTTATTGCCAAGCGACGAAGACAATCATGACACGAAAGAAAGACGGGTTCATTGGCGAGCGTGCCGTCGTGGTGGCGCCGGCGCTGTCGGAGATGGCCTCCGGCGATGCTCTGGCGGGCAGTCTCTATGTCACGGACATGGGCTATTATCCTATGGCCACGCACCACTACCGCCAGCGCGAGCAGGGCATAGACCAGTATGTCCTGATTTACTGTGTTGACGGCAGCGGCTGGTATCGTCTGGATGGCAGGGAGTACCATGTCAGTCGCGACCAGTATTTCATCCTTCCTGCCGGCAAGCCCCATGCCTATGGTGCCGACGCGTGTGCCGGTGGATGGACCATCTACTGGGTGCACTTCCGTGGCACCCATGCCGCCACATACGCCGAGGGTGCCACGGAGCCACAGACCATCCGTGTCTCTCAAACCTCACGCATACGCACGCGCATTGACATCTTCGATGAGCTGCTCACCACCATGCAATTCGGTGCGAGCATCGACGACCTGCGCTACGCCTCGTCGCTGTTACAGTACTTCCTCGCGTCCATGCGCTACCTTCATCAGTATCGCTTCTTTCCAGACAGGGGTGTCGCTTCGCCGGGTCGTCCCACGAGTGGCTCGTTCGGGTTGGACGTTGTGGACGCTGCCATCCATTTCATGCGCGAGAACCTGGAACGCCACATCGTGTTGCAGGACGTGCTAGACTATGTGGGCTATTCGCAAAGCCATTTCTCCACACTCTTCCGCCAGCGCATGGGTATGGGGCCGATGGCCTACATGAACCGTCTGAAGATGGAGTATGCTTGCCACCTGCTTGAGGTCACCGACCTTCATGTCAACCAGATATGCTTCAAGGTCGGCATAGAGGATCCCTACTACTTCTCGAGGCTGTTCAGCAAGTTCGTAGGTGTCGCGCCCACCGACTACCGTGCGGGCCATGACAGGTGAGCAGCCACGACGGTCGGCGCGCTCTTTCTGTTGCAGCCTGAGTCCTAAGCTCCTTCTTGCGCAATAATTGGCGGCAAATCTTGGATTTGGAGAGTAAAAATTTGGTGGAGTCTGCGTTTTTCCATATTTTTGCACGGAATTTCACACCCGGTATCAGTTGCCGCGCATGTGTGATACAAGCGACACACTATAGTAACCCCAAAAATAACATAAACACACAGATGAGCCAATCCCAGCAACAAGGCGAGTGTGCCGACTGCGGACGCTGCGCCACCGATGCGGCAGCCTCCCATGCGGCGCAGGGTCAGAATTTCTATACTATCCTGGTATATTCGGAGAACATCGCCGGTGTGCTCAACCAGATTACGGCCGTGTTCACACGTCGTCAGGTGAACATCGAGAGCCTTAACGTCAGTGCCTCGAGCACGCCGGGTGTTCACAAATACACTATCACGTGCTGGTGTACAGAGGATATGGTGAAGATGCTGAAGTCACAGATTGAGAAGCGTATCGACGTGCTTCAGGCACGTTACTTCACCGACGAGGACATCTTCTTCCAGGAGACATCACTGCTCAAGATCTCCACCCCTGCCATGCTTGCCGACAGCGAGGTGTGCCAGATTGTGCGCAGACACGGCGCTCGCATCGTGGAGGTGAATCCCACGTATGCTGCCGTGGAGAAGACGGGCACCACGGAGGATGTCCTCTCCCTCTACGACTCGCTGGCACGCCTCGGCGTGGTGCGCCAGTTTGCCCGCTCGGGACGTATCTGTGTGACTCGCGGCACCCGCGAACAGCTTGACGACTATCTGGCCGAGCGTGAGCGCGAATATGCTGAAAAGAAAAAAGTGTGTGAGCCATGACGGAAAAGATAGAGACCTACCGCTTCGATGTCGAGGCGTTTCATGTTGATTTCACAGGCCACCTGTTCCTCGGCGTGCTTGGCAACCACCTGCTGAATGCGGCAGGACGCCATTCGCATAACCGCGGCTGGGGCATAGACCACCTTAATGCCTCCCACTACACATGGGTGCTCTCGCGCCTGGGCATAGAGCTCGATGCCATGCCGGCACAGTATGCCCACGTGGAGGTGGAGACATGGGTGGAGAGTGTCATGAAGCTGTTCACGGAGCGTGACTTCCTCATCCGTGATGCCGACAACGGCCGCATCTACGGCTATGCCCGCAGTGTATGGGCGATGATAGACACCACTTCGCGTCATCCTGCCAACCTCTTGGCGTTGCATGACGGCGATATTCTGCGCTATGTCCTCAGCCCCGACGAGAAGCCTTGTCCCATCGCCAAGCACAGCGCCATACGCGTCAGCGCCACAGAGCCGCTGCGCACCCTGTCCACGCGCTACAGCGACGTGGACATCAACTGCCACATCAACAGCATCAAGTACATGGAGCATATCATGGATCTCTTTGGCCGCGAGCAGTATGAGACGCGCAGGCTGCGCCGCTTCGACATAGCCTACAAGGCCGAGTCGCACCTTGGCGACGTGCTGAGCTTCTATGTTGACGGCGATGTCTGCGGTCCGGAGCAACAGGTGGAGGTACGCAAGTGTGCTGGCGGCGTGGCAGCGGGCGGCGGCGACACGGCTGTGCTGGCACGCGTGCTGTGGGAGTAGCCGTGCTGTGCCGTAACCGTGCTGTCCGTAACCGAGATCGGTTACGGCTCCTGGCGGGCTGATCGGTTACGGCTCCCGGCGGGCTCAGGCTTCCTCCTGGCGTGGGGGCGGGAGCCTACTCGGCTACCTGCGGCGGGGGGTGCGGGAGCCTACTCGGCTACATGCGGAGCGGAGCCGTCGGCATCTTGGCGCTCACGCTCAGAGTTCTCGCGTGCGAGGCGTATGAAGTCGCGCACGTAAGGGTCGTTGAGGAAGGCCGGTGTCGCCAGCGTGACAAATTCCTCTATCTCGGGTGTCATGATGGGGTATGGCATAGCACTTGTGATAATCATGAACACACCCGGCCCCAGCGGATTGTCCATGTTGCGCTTTATGAACTTCTTGACGAGCGTGGCCTCCTCTGCGGCGAGCTCAGCGGCTTCCTCGCGGAGCTGCTGCAAGACGAGCTCATGGTCTATGCCGTCCATTATCATCTGGCTCTCGCGGTGTGGCAGCTCGGCTATGCGGTCGTCGATGATTGATTTCTGGCGGATGAAAGCGAAGAGGCTGTCGTTGAGTGCCGAGCCGGTGACATAGTGCTGCTTGTCATCGATGAGTATGCGCAGCTCGTTGGCATCCAGCACGATAGGCATCAGGCTCTGCTGGTCGATGAAGAGACTTGCCATGCGTGCTGTGTCGATGTGTGGCGCGAAGGTGAAATGTCCGTGTATGATGCGTGCCGAGTCGATGTCCACGAGGTCGCCGTTGGCGTATGCCTTGATGTATAGGGTGCGTCCTTCGAGCTGTGGCAGCGATGTCTCGCCAATGATTTGTGTCGGTGTGTGGCATGCTGTGAAAGCCACGGCCATCATGGCTGCAGCTACCATCTTCACGGGCTGGAGGGCGCTGGCAATGATGGCTTTCACGTCGTCCATCGTCTTGCGCTCGGCTTCCTGACCTCTGCCCTCGCTGTGCATGGGCTTGTGGATTGTCATCGACAGCGGGTGCCACTCCACGAAGTTGAATCCCTTGGCACGCGGCAGCACCTGGAACGACCCGTTTATCGTCACGGGCAGGAGTGGCAGGTCCAGCTCGTCAGCCAGCTGGAATGCTCCGCGCTTGAAAGGTCCCATCTCGCCGTCCCAGGTACGTGCGCCCTCGGGGAATACCACCACGGAAATGCCCTCCTTGAGAATCTCGCGTGCACGGTCGTATGTGGCCTTGATGCGTTTCGGCCCTCTGTTGTCCACGAAGATGTAGCCGGAGCTCTCGCACGCCTTGCCCACGAGGGGTATGGAGCGTAGCTCGTGCTTCATCATCCACTTGAAATGTCTGTTGAGGAATCCATAGACGAGGAAGATGTCGAATGCCCCTTGGTGGTTTGGCACGATGACATAGCTCTGTCTCGGATCCATGTTCTCGCGTCCCTCGACATGCACGGGCAGCAGCAGCAGCCTCACCATGGCACGTGCCCATAGCTTCCCTGGATAGTAGCTCCAGAACGATGCCTTTCCTACGGCACATCCCACGATAGTCACTATTGTGGCCAATGCCGTTGTGAGCAGCAGTATGGGTGCTGCTATGAAGAGCTGATATGTGCGGTAGAGTAGTCTCATTGTTCTTTCTCGAGTTCTGCGGGTATTCTGAAAGCTGTATAAATTTCGAGCACACAGCCTATGGCGAGGCACACCAGCCATTCGTTGCGTCGTGCCGGCCCGAAGTGGTAGGCCTGCATGAGCATACATGGTGCGCAGCATATCAGTGCCATGGCTCCGAGGAGCTGCTGGCGGCGTAGGCGTCGTATGATGAAGTTCCTGCCCTCGTAGCGCCCAAGCATCTGTATGGGTGCGAAGAGAAGGACGCCCACGGTGTAGGTTGCTGCTGCCACGCGCGGCATCCATGCGAAGAGTGCCGCTCCGATGATGGTGGCTACCGCCCCTGCTGCCATGATGGCCTGTGCTGTCTTGCTGAGTTGTGTCATTGCTGGTCGGAGGTAGGCTCAAAGACGTAGATATCCTCGTTGGGGCGCTTCATGAGATAACGTTCCCGTGCCACACGTTCCACGGTCTCGGGGTCGTTCTGCAATGCCTCGAGCTGGCGCGTCTCGCTCTCGTACATAGCAGCGTACTTGTCGATTTCCTCATGCAGGTGTCCGATGACAGCCCTGCGCTGGTAGCGAATCACGAAACTGTCGTCATCGACGAAGGTGAGCAATGCCAAGAATAGCAATGTCGTCACCACATATTTGTGACGCCAGATGGCGTGCCAGATGTTGAAAAGTCTTCCCATAATGTGTCGTTTTACTCCTTATTTTCATACTATGACGCCGCGAAGTTAGCACATAATTGTGAAATGTGTGTGATGTTTTGCAATTTTTCTTCTCAAAAGCGTCTTGTTTTAGATTTTTTTTGTACTTTTGGCGGCAAAACGGACGCTTGTGCCCCGTTTCATACCCTCAAAAATCAACGAATAGCTTATTCCATGAGCGACTACATCGTATCGGCCAGGAAATACAGGCCGCTGACTTTCGACAGTGTGGTAGGCCAGGGTGCTATCGCCACGACCCTGAAGAACGCCATTCACAGTGGCAAGCTGGCCCACGCATATCTCTTCTGCGGGCCCCGCGGTGTGGGCAAGACTACCTGTGCCCGTATCTTTGCAAAAACCATCAACTGCATGAACCCTCGCCCCGACGGCGAGGCTTGTGGCGAGTGCGAGTCATGTATGGCATTTCAGGAGGGGCGTTCCATGAACATCCACGAGCTTGACGCTGCGAGCAACAACTCTGTCGATGACATCCGCGCCCTCATAGACCAGGTTCGCATCCCCCCACAGATAGGGCGTTACAAGGTGTTCATCATCGACGAGGTGCACATGCTCTCCACGGCAGCCTTCAATGCTTTTCTCAAGACGCTCGAAGAGCCTCCGGCCCATGCCATCTTCATCCTCGCCACCACGGAGAAGCACAAGATCCTGCCCACCATACTCTCTCGCTGCCAGATCTATGACTTCCAGCGCATGAGCATCGAGAACATCGTCTCGCACCTCACTCATGTTGCAGAGTCGGAAGGCTACTCCACCGAGCCTGCTGCCCTTAACGTGATAGCTCAGAAGGCCGATGGCGGCATGCGCGATGCTCTGAGCATCTTCGATCAGGTGGTGAGCTACACTGGCGGCAACATCACCTATGCCCGTGTCATCGAGAACCTCAATGTCCTCGACTATGAGTACTATTTCCGCCTCGTGGACCTAATGCTCGACCGTAAGATTGGCGATGCCCTGCTTCTCTACGACGAGATTCTTGGCAAGGGCTTCGACGGTGCTCCCTTCGTGAGCGGTCTTGCCAGTCATCTGCGCGACCTGCTGGTGAGCCGCGATGCCGTGACGACACAGCTGCTGCACGTCTCCGATGACATCCGTCAGCGTTATGTCCAGCAGGCACAGCGCTGCAAGCCGCAGTGGCTCTACCGTGCCATAAGTCTTGCCAACACCTGCGATCTCAACTATCGCACGAGTCGCAACAAGCGTCTGCAGGTGGAGCTGTGCATCATAGAGTGTGCGCAGGCGGCCGGCGACGACGATGCCAGTGCGGGGCTCCGCCCTGCACGACGTCTTAAACCCCTCTTTGGCAACCTGGCAGCGGGAGCTGTCAGGCATGCCCCCAAAGGCAGTCAGCCCTCGCAGGCTGACGCCGTCACGCCGGGTGCTCCGGCCACTCCGGGTGCCTTAGCGCCGAACCCCATCGCATCGAGCCACACCTCACCGAATGCCGTAGCATCGACTCCGGCGAACGCCACCCCCTCGGCCCCGTCTCACCCGCCGCTCAAGACGATGCGCCTCAGCCAGCTGTCGCCATCGCTGTCAATGTCGAAGCCGACAGCCGACGCCGCCGCTGCCGCACAGACGGAAAGTCCTGCAGAGGTCGTGCAACCCTCGGCATCAGACCTCCCCGTCTCCCTGGCCGATTTCCAGATGCAGTGGCACGCCTATGCCGCTACCCTGCCTCAGGAGGAGAAGGCCATGTCGCAGCGTATGCAGATCATGTCGGCCGAACTCACTGTAGAAGGAGGCATCGTCACCGCCACCGTCCGCGTAGAGAACTATACCGTATGCCATCAGATGCAGCAAATTGCTGCCAAAGGACTGCTGGCATACCTGCGCCAGCACCTGCACAACCAGAGTCTGCAACTGCACTTCGAGGTGGTGGAGCGCAACGAGAGCACGCATGTCTATAACAAGTATGAGAAGCTGAAGCTCCTGCGTGAGGAGGTGCCTGTGCTTAATGACTTCATCACGACCCTCGAACTGGAGCTCGTATGATCACCAACCGTTTCATACCTCTGCGCCCTTTCGTGGCTATCAATCTCTGCGGCCTGATCTTTGTGAGAGAGGGGCAGCGGTTTGATGCCACCTGCCTTCGCCACGAACACATCCACACCTGCCAGATGAAGGAGCTGCTGTTCGTTGGCTTCTACCTTATATATATTATAGAGTGGCTTGTGCGCCTGTTGTTGAGGCGTGGCAATGCCATGGACGCCTATCGCTTCATCTCGTTCGAGCGCGAGGCCTACGCCCATCAGCACGATGCCTCCTACCTGAGTCGCCGCCGCCACTATGCGTGGCTGGCGTATGTGTGCTACCGTCGTCAGAACGGGCATTCGGCACAGAAGTGAAGCTCCTCGCCCGTCATGGGGTGCGTGAATCTCAGCTCCATGGCGTGGAGGCACATGCGTTTGTCAACACGTCCGTAGAGCCTGTCGCCCACGATGGGCGTCGCCAGGCCCTCGTCGGCAGCGCAGTGCAGCCTTAGCTGGTGTGTGCGCCCCGTGAGTGGATGCAGTGCCACGCGTGTCATCGTGCCCTCATAGCCCAAGAGCTCCACCTGTGTGATTGCCTCCGCCCCATGCTCGGCGTCTATTCGTTGGCGCGGCAGGTCGTTCCATACGGCGCTGAGTGGCAGTGAGACTGTCAGTGTGCGCCGGCCTTCCAGTCTCTGCGGATGTCCGTCGAGGAGTGCCATGTATGTCTTGGCAACCTGCCGCTGCTCGAACATCATCGTCAGTCGCCGCCTCACATCATGGCGTTTGGCCACGATGAGCAGTCCCGATGTGTCTTGGTCGAGCCTGTGTACCAGCGCACAGCCTTCGATAGCGGGCCACCGTCTGTGAGCCTCGGCCTCGACATTGGGGCATAGCGGTTTGCGCAGAGGCGAGGTCTCAGCTTCGGCCACGCCGGCCACGCTGAGCCATCCCGCCGGTTTGTCAATAATAGCCATCCATTCGTCTTCCCACACCACACGCAGTGGTGAGCACACTCTGTCGTAGTGAGCGGCGGGGTCGGCCTGTAGCGTCAGCCCTTGCAGCATGTGTGCCAGTATGGGCCGGCATTTGCGGTTGCAGGCGGGGTAGTAGCGGCCGTGGCTTCGGGTGCCGTCCTTAGGCTCCGTGCCCCACCAGAACTCGGCCATCGCCACAGGTTGCAGTCCGCAGCGGTATGCCGCCTGCAGCAACTTGGGCGCACAACACTCGCCGGTGCCGCTGGGAATCTCGCGCGTCGCGGCCATCTCGGCCCAAACCTCCACGAGGCTGCGTCGCTGGCCTCTGGCGTTCATGAGGCTGAACTGGCTGAACAGCCATTGCTGCAACGTGTCGCTCATCGTGTGCCGCTCGGTCATGAGTGCCTCCGTGCCGGAGTCGTAGCTCGCCAGCTCGGCCATGGCAACGGCTATCTCATCGGCATACTGCTGGCGGGCACGGCGTATGTCGGCCTTCTGTCGCTGGCTGTCGCGGATGAGGGCGTCTGTCGCGGCGCTGTCTGTGTGGTGATGTCGGCTGTCGGCCTCTACCCTCTGCCGGCGCAGGGCATCGCGCTGTGCCTTGCCCTCAGCATAGACAGCCTTGGCGCGTGCCACGGCGGCATCGCGCTGCTGCATTAGCTCCGCGAGTCGCTGTTCCATGTGCCGGCGTTCGTCGCTGTGGCGGCGGCGCGTCACCTCCTCGCCGAGGGCCTCTATCTGCCTTTGCACCCTCTGGAAGTGGCTGTCAGCTTGAAGGTAATCGACTATCGGCGGCACAAACCATGGATGCGCGAAGCTACCGTCAATCTGGCCGGAGTATGCCGCAAGGAAGTAGAGTGTCGATGTCGCAGCATGAGGCGCCGCGGTACTGACTACCAGCACGCCGAACATCTTACCCTCCGTGAGCCCGAGCTTGCCGGCCTGAGCCTGCACGCTGGCCGCTGCCCGCAGGCACAGCGGGTGTGGTTCGTAGCGGAAAGGGTAGGTGAAAGCCTCCGGCAACGGTTCGCCGTCGTGGGGCAGTGGGTGGACGTAGCTCGGCATTGTCGTCATGGCGTGATGTGCTTTTGTGGTGCAAAGGTAAGTCTTTTTGGCGGTGTTCGTGTGCAGAGGTCTTCGTTTTTGTCTCAAAAAGTCGTTTTTTTATCGCTTTGCTGCAAAAAAGCATGTGTCGATGTCTGCCGTTTGTGGGTTTATGCTTACCTTTGTGGAACACTAACCTCAAGACAAGACATTACCTATGGACTACAGACCCCTTGGACGCACAGGCCTGCGCGTGTCAGCGCTGAGCTTCGGAGCATCGTCGCTCGGCGGCGTGTTCCACGACATCGACGAAGAGCGTGCCGTGGCAACTGTCGCCGTGGCCCTCGACGGCGGCATGAATCTCATCGACGTGTCGCCCTACTACGGCCACTATCGTGCCGAGCGTGTGCTCGGACGTGCATTGCGTAAGCTGCCGCGCGACCGCTACATACTATCCACAAAGGTGGGGCGTTACGGTCACGACGGCATCAACACCTGGGACTACAGCGCACGCCGTGCCACGGAGAGCGTCTATGAGAGTATGGAGCGCCTTGGCGTAGATTACATAGACCTCATCCACGTCCACGACATCGAGTTTCAGGCCTCTCTGCCGGGCGGCCTGCAAAAGGTGGTCAGCGAGACGCTGCCTGCCCTCGTGGAACTCAAGCAGAAAGGCATCGTAGGCCATGTTGGCATCACCGACCTTCAGATTGACAATCTGCGCTGGGTCATCGACCACAGCCCTGCTGGCATGGTGGAGACGGTGCTCAACTTCTGCCACTACTGTCTGTGCGACGATGCCCTGGCCGACCATCTCGACTATTTCGAGGCTCATGGCATAGGTCTCATCAATGCCTCGCCGCTGAGCATGGGACTGCTGTCGCAACGCGGCGTGCCGGCTTGGCATCCGGCTCCCAAGGCTCTCGTCGAGGCCTGTCGTCGTGCCTCCGACTATTGCCGTGCCCGTGGCTATCCCATCGAGAAGCTGGCCATGCAGTATGCCGTGAGCAACCCTCGCATACCGTCCACGCTCTTCTCATCGGCAAATCCCGACAACGTCCGCCGCAACCTCGAGTATATCAGCGAACCCATAGACTGGCAACTCGTAGCTGAGGTGCAGGACATCATCGGGCAACAGCGTCGTGTGACGTGGGCCAACAGCTGAGACCCTTATAACCTCACAGCCTCATAACCCGAAAACCTCACACCCCCAACTTCCCCTCAATGACAATCATCGACGCACACTCCCATCTTTGGTGGCAGCAAGACACGACGTGGAACGGCCTGCCCATACGCACGCTCGAAGGCAACGGCAGCCGCAGCAACTTCCTCGGCGAGGAACGCCAGATGCTGCCACCCTTCATGACCGACGGCCACAACACTGCCGAGGTCTTCCTCTCCAACATGGACTATGCCCAGGTGGCGGCCGCCGTGGTGGTGCAGGAATTCATCGACGGCTTGCAGAACACCTATCTCTCCACCGTGGCCGACCAGCATCCTGACCGCTTCTTCTGCTACGCCATGGCCGACTATTTTCATGATGGTTTCTATGAGCAGGCTCAGCACCTGATGGCCGTAGAAGGCTTTCGCGGCATGGCCATCCCCGCACACCGCCTGCTGGGGCGCAGCCTCCTCGGCGACGAGATGATGCGTATGTTCCGCCTCATGGAGGCCCACGACTGGTACCTCAGCATCACCCTCGCCGACGGCGACGAGCAGGTGTCGCAACTCTCCGAGGTGATACGGCAGTGCCCGCGTCTGCGCATCGCCATAGGACATCTCGCCATGGCAGCGCCGCCCGCGACACCGCCATGGGAGAATCCCAGCTGGCAGCGTCAGGTCTTGCTGGCCCGCAACAAGAACGTCATGCTCGAGTGCGGAGGCATAACGTGGCTCTACAACTCCGAGTTCTACCCCTTCCCCTCGGCAGCACGTGCCCTGCGTGAGGCTGCCGACCTCGTGGGTGCCGACAAGCTGATGTGGGGGTCCGACTATCCGCGCACCATCACCGCCATCACCTATCGCATGAGCTATGACTTCATCTGCCGCAGCCCTCTCTTCAGCGATGCCGAGCTGGCGGCAATACTCGGCGAGAACGCCCTTCGCTTCTATCCCTTCCGCGACCTGCCGAAGCTGCCCTACATAAAGAACATGTCAGAATAGCGTCCGCCTGACGCACCTATAATCATTTGCCAACCGTCATGAGACAATCCCAAATCAGCCACGATGCGGCCCTCGTGCCGCGACAATATCTCCTCCCGTTTGTGCTGGTGACGCTCTGCTTTGCCCTCTGGGGCTTCGCCAACGACATCACGAACCCCATGGTGAAAGCCTTCTCAAAAATCTTCCGGATGAGCGTCGCCGACGGCGCCCTCGTGCAGGTAGCCTTCTACGGGGGTTACTTCGCCATGGCATTTCCCGCCGCTATCTTCATACGCCGCTACTCCTACAAGGCCGGGGTGCTGATGGGTCTCGGTCTCTATGCCGCCGGCGCACTGCTCTTCTTCCCTGCACGCATGGCAGGAGTCTATGGATGCTTCATAGCTGCCTACTTCATCATGACGTGCGGACTGTCGTTCCTTGAGACGAGCTGCAACCCCTACATCCTCGCCATGGGCGACGAGCGCACCGCCACACGCCGCCTCAACATGGCCCAGTGCTTCAACCCCTGCGGAAGCATCATAGGCATGTTTGTGGCTATGAACTACATACAGGCGCGCCTCAACCCCATGGGCAGCGAGGAACGCGGCCTCTTGCCGCCCGACGAGTTCGAGGCGCTGAAGCAGTCCGACCTCAGCATCCTCGTGTCGCCATATCTGCTCATCGGAGCCGTCATAGTGGCTATGTTCTTTGTGATATACTTCATGGATATGCCTCGGAGTGGCGATCAGGGCAGCGACCTGCACATCATGTCCACCCTGCGTCGTCTCTGCCACATGCCACGCTACAGGGAGGGCGTCGTGTCACAGTTCTTCTACGTAGGAGCGCAGATTATGTGCTGGACATTCATCATCCAGTATGGCACCCGCGTGTTCATGGCCGAGGGCATGACAGAACAGGCAGCCGAGGTGCTGTCGCAGAGATTCAACATCGCCGCCATGCTGCTCTTCATCTGCCTGCGCTTCGTGGCCACATGGCTCATGAGATGGCTGCGCCCGGCCACGCTGCTCGTCATCTTCGGGGCGATGGCGATAGCCTTCACTGCCGGAGTCATCGTCTTTCAGAACCGCATGGGCATTTATTGCCTGGTAGCGGTGAGCGGATGCATGTCGCTGATGTTCCCCACCATCTATGGGATAGCGCTCGACGGCCTCGGCGATGATGCCAAGCTCGGTGCCGCAGGCCTCATCATGGCCATACTCGGTGGCTCCGTGCTGCCGCTCATACAGGCCTTCGTCATCGACTGCGGGCTCGTTTTCGGCTCTTTCCCCGCAACAAATGCCTCGTTCGTCCTCACCATGCTATGCTTCGTGGTGGTGGCTGCTTATGGCGTCAGGATGCGGCGCACCTCAAATGCCTGAGAGGATGGCAGGCATGTGTATGAAGACACAAAGAGACCTTGCCGCAAACGCCATCCTCGTGGGGCGACG
>Ga0247610_10001371_pt1 | contig 30400 bp, 30 predicted proteins | sample 174DNAGHGhighgp2_FD_193483 | JGI IMG/M metagenome (GOLD analysis project Ga0247610, IMG submission 193483) | Sheep rumen microbial communities from Palmerston North, Manawatu-Wanganui, New Zealand - 1742 DNA GHGhigh gp2 | ecosystem: Host-associated > Mammals > Digestive system > Stomach > Rumen...
AGCTCTAGACCAGGTCTGGATGATCTTCTTGTCGTTGGCTGCATTCAACGCCTCGACCTTCTTCATGAGAGCGTCCTGAACGTAATAGCCCTTTTTGGTTGATCTACTCATTGAACTGCCTCCTTATACCTTTCTAGACTTAACAATATACTTGCTGGACTGCTTCTTCTTATTACGTGTCTTCTTACCCAATGTAGGAACACCCCAAGGTGTAACAGGGCCGGGAAGACCGATAGGAGACTTACCTTCACCACCGCCGTGAGGGTGATCGTTAGGGTTCATTACGACACCTCTAACAGAAGGTCTGACGCCAGCATGTCTGGACTTACCTGCTTTACCGAGCTTAACGTTCTCGTGCTCTGCGTTTCCGATAGAGCCGATCATTGCGCGGCACTTCTCAGGAACCATACGAACCTCTCCGGAAGGAAGACGGATCTGAGCGAAACCATTCTCCTTAGCCATGAGCTGAGCTGAAGCTCCTGCTGTTCTAACGAGCTGAGCGCCCTTGCCGGGATTCATCTCTACGCAGCAGATAACTGTACCTACCGGGATAGAGGAAATAGGAAGAACGTTGCCGTTGAGGATATCTGCATCCGGGCCGCTCTCAACCTTGTGACCTACCTTGAGGCCCTCGGGAGCGAGGATGTAGGACTTAACACCGTCAACATACTGAATGAGTGCTAAGTAAGCTGTTCTGTTAGGATCGTACTCGATTGCCTTGACTGTAGCAGGGATTCCAACTCTGTCACGCTTCCAATCGATTACTCTGAGCTTTGTACGGTTACCGCCGCCGATATGACGAACCGTGATACGGCCATAAGAGTTACGGCCACCGCTCTTCTTCCTTGACTTAAGAAGGCTCTTCTCCGGGTCCTTCTTTGTAAGAACGGAATAGTCAGCTATGGCCATTCCACGAACTGCGGGAGAAGTAGGTTTAAATGTTTTTACTGCCATTTTAATTTCTCTCCTTGATTACATTACTGACCAAAACCGAATTCTTCGATTGATGTCTTGTTCTTTGTTCCGGTCTTAACTGCCTTGCCGCCCTTGCCGAGGTATGAACCCTCAATAGAGTCTGTAGCAATAGTAACTACTGCCTTCTTGTAAGCAGCTGTCTTGCCGGGCTTGTTTCTAAGTCTCTTAACCTTACCGTCAAAGTTTGCTACGTTAACGGAAAGTACCTTTACACCGAAGAGCTTCTCTGCTGCTGCCTTGATCTCAGGCTTCTCAGCGTCAGGTGCAACTACGAAAGTGTACTTGCCAGCTTCTGTGTTTGCCATCGTCTTCTCTGTGATGATGGGCTTAATGATTACATCATAGGGTGACTTCATTACTTGTACACCTCCTCGATCTTCTCTACTGCAGCCTTAGTAGCTACAAAGCTGTCGTACTTGAGGATGTCCATAACGTTGATTGTGTTAACCAATGCTGTCTTAACATCCTTGATGTTTCTTGCAGAGAGCTCTGCGTTTCTGTTTACGCCCTCGAGAACGATAAGGGAAGAATTGCCAGCGCCGATAGCCTTAAGAGCCTTAGCAACTGTTGCTGTCTTAACTTCAGCAAGATCCATGTTCTCGATAACGATCAACTTCTCGGAAGCAACCTTGGAAGAGAGCGCAGACTTGAGAGCAAGTCTCTTAACCTTCTTAGGTACTGTGTAGCTGTATGATCTGGGTGTAGGTCCAAAGATGATGCCGCCACCAACATACTGAGCGGATCTTGTTGAACCATGACGAGCTCTACCTGTACCCTTCTGTCTGTAAGGTCTCTTACCGCCGCCGGATACTTCGCTTCTTGTCTTTGTCTTCTGTGTGCCCTGTCTTCTGTTTGCAAGCTGGTTTCTAACAACTGTAGACATTGCAACTTCGTTGGGCTCGATGCCGAAAATCTCATCGGAAAGCTCGATGGAACCCGTAACGGCACCTGTCAAATCTTTAACATCAATTTTAGCCATTATTCTGTTCCTCCGTCTTATGCCTTAACAGTATTCTGAACTGTTACGATGCCGCCCTTAGGACCGGGAATTGCGCCTCTGATTACGAGGATTCCTCTGTCGCCGTCTACCATGACAACGCTAAGGTTCTGTACTGTGCAGTTAACTGCGCCCATATGTCCAGGCATCTTCTTACCGGGTACAACTCTACCGGGTGTGGAAGTAGCGCCCATGGAACCGACTCTTCTGTGATACATGGAGCCGTGACCGTCAGGTCCGCCCTTCTGGCCGTGACGCTTGATGTTGCCCTGGAATCCCTTACCCTTGGATACGCCGCTTACGTCAACCTTATCGCCGACTGCGAACATATCGGAAACCTTGATCTCCTGGCCGAGGCTGTACTCCTCGTCGGGTGTAAACTCGCGGATAATTCTCTTAGGCTCAACGTCAGCCTTCTTGAACTGTCCTGCGTCAGGCTTGTTTACAAGCTTTGCTCTGATGGATCCTGTGCCTACTTTGCAGGCCTTGTATCCGTCAGTCTCAACCGTCTTGTTCTGGAGCACGTACATAGGCTCGCAGCTTATAACGGTTGCCGGAATAACGTTGCCGTTTTCATCGAACAACTGTGTCATGCCGGACTTTCTGCCAATGATGAATTTCGTCATAAAGTTCTTTCCTCCTATTAGGTTATTGGTTCAGCGGTTTCCCGGAGAACGTGACCTCGGCGACTTAAGGCTTGGCGTTCCTTAAATGCCGAATTAAGCCATTAAGCGTTCTTATTTGATCTTTACTTCAATAGAAACGCCTGCAGGCATGTCAAGCTTGCCAATGTCATCCATCGTCTGGGAAGACGGTGTATAGACGTCGATGATCCTCTTGTGTGTTCTCTGCTCGAACTGCTCACGAGAATCCTTATTTACGTGAGGTGAACGAAGGATCGTAACTACCTCTTTCTCTGTAGGGAGCGGGATAGGACCGGAGAAGCTTGCATCATCACGAGCAAGTGCGTCTACGATAAGCTTTGCGCTCTCGTCGAGAATCTTGTGATCATAAGCCTTGAGCTTAATTCTGACCATTGTTGTCTTTGTTGCCATTTTGTTGGCCTCCTTACTATAAGCTGTATTTCTTTTTCTCAACCCTGTCGGGAGTGTCTTGGCTTTCCATTCAAAAACCCAGACTATCCAGTTACCTCCTTAAGGCGGCACTTTGGTTCTCTGGGCAGTAAACTACTGCTTCGACTCTCCGGACTTTAGGTCCCGAGACGGCATCGGATCGTATCCTCTGCCTTCGGCTCCTTCGAAGTTCCCCACCTCGTAAGATATCGCGCAGCCGGCGCCTTACCTCGTGGCAATCTCCGTTATCAAAGCCTTATCACCCGTGCTAAAGGGCATAATTATCCCTGTTTAGACGCGTGCGAAAGGTATTCTACTATCTTGTTTTGTGATTTGCAAGCACTTTTTTACAATTTTGCCTGTATTTTTATGTGTTTTTCAGCTCATCGGGCTGAAATACATATTTACTGTTGCAAAATCTGCATACTGTCTCTATCGGCTTGCCGTCTTTTGTGATCTCTTCAAGATCATTTTTGCCTAGTGCCGCAAGGCCTGAAAGCATTCTTTCCCTGCTGCAGTTGCACTTGAATTCTACTTCCTGGCCATCAAGATACTTGAGGTCAGGGTCTCCCATAAACAGGTCGATTATCTGCGCGGGAGTAAAACCTTCCTTAAGAAGGAACGATATCTCAGGGAAGCCGGAAGCTCTTTTCTCAAGATAAGATATCTCATCTTCGCCTGCACCCGGCAGGAGCTGGACCATAAGTCCGCCCGCTTCAGATACCTTTCCGCCTTCTATAAGAACACCCAAAGATACAACAGATCTGGTCTGTTCGGATTTGGCAAGATAATAAGCGAAGTCCTCGGCGATCTCTCCGGACATGAGTTCGGAAACACCGACATAAGGCTCTTTTAATCCGATATCCCTTATAACTGTAAGGCTTCCCTTGCCCACTGCGGCACCGACATTGATCTTGCCGGGCTGGTGATATTCTGTCGGAATAACAGGTTCCATGGGATAAGCCCTTACCTTAAAGCCAAAATCAGTAACGCATGTCATGCCCTCGATAGGACCGTCGCCTCTGATGATCGTGGTCTGGGTATCACCGGCATTCTTCATTGATTCGGAAATAAGAATGGATCCTGTCATGAACCTTCCAAGTGCAGCTGTTGCCGCGGGTGTCATCTGATGCTTGATCCTGGCAGTCTCGCATACCTTCTTTGTACTTACGCAAAGACACTTAACAAGGCCATTTAAGCCTTCGGCTCTTACTATATGGTCTTTTTTCAAATCTTCGGGCGCGCCCGGAACGTAATATACGTTGTCTGCCATTTCGATCTTCCTATATATATAAATTATTTACCGAACACAAAGAATATGCGTTCATCTGAACTATTGGGTTCTTCCCTGTTAAGCTCACCGAACAAGGCGAGCTTTTTAAGTCCGGCCTTTGCAGCCATATCCTCTATCTCTTCCGGAGAATAGAATCTTGCGGTAAGTTCGCCGTCGTATCTCTCGTAAAGATCGTCTTCGCACAGCTCGAAAAGCGTGAGCTCAGCGTGATTGATCTTATTCTCCTTGTCGTAATGATTTACCCAGAGGAGAGTAAAGTCATCGTAGTCTTCATAGAAAACATTGTCTCCCAAAGACTCTTCGAAGTGATGCTTCGTGGTCGTATCAAGAATAAATACGCCGCCTTCTTCAAGACTCTCAGATACCATGGTGAACATTTTTGCGAGGGCGGTGCTGTCAGTGATGTGGCCGACAGTATCCATGGTCGAGATAAAGCAGCCGCATGAAGGTCCCTCATATTCAGTGATATCAGCGCAGATCCAGGAGACTGTACCTGTCTCATCTCCTGAAGATGCAATCGAAAGCATATCGGGAGATAAGTCCACACCCGTAACAGCCATGCCTTTTGATGCAAGGAAATTAGTTACCACGCCTGTTCCGCATCCAAGGTCAGTGACCGAGGGGTTATCCTTCCTGCAGTAATCTGAGATCAGACCGTAAATATATGGTCCCCAGGAAGAAGTATCCCCGTTTATCTGGAGATCGTCATAGTGACCTGCAAGTATGTCGTAAAAGCTGTCATCCATGGATGATCAAGGCAGATAGTTAAGAGGATTTGTAGTGCTGCCGTTTATGCGCACTTCGAAGTGGAGGTGGGCACCTGTCGATGTGCCTGTGCTTCCGACTTCACCGATAGCCTTGCCGCGGGAAACCTTCTGTCCTTTCTTAACATAGATATCTCTGGCGTGTCCGTAGAGTGTTGAATATCCGTTGCCGTGGTCGATGATGCAGTAATTGCCGTAACCTGAACCACCCTTGTTCTTACCTTCAACAGGCTCGGAAACCAGGATGACCGTACCGGAAGCTGCTGCCATGATCGTCTCGCCGTAGCCTGCACCGATATCTACACCGGAGTGGAACTTCTTTGTCTTATAGACAGGATGGATTCTGTATCCATAGTAAGAAGTGATGGATGTGGTATATGTAGGCCAGCGCCATGTGATGCCGTCTACGGTCTTTGTACCCTTGCTGTTGTAAGTAGTTGAACCTGCTCCACCGCCGCCTGTTGCCGCGTGCTCTTTGTTGTACTGGGTCTGAAGGCTCTTGATCTTGCTCTCAAGCTTCTTAGCTTCTTCTTCAAGCTCATCTTCCTTCTTTTCCCAGTTGTCGATGCTGGATTCAACGTTATTTAATGTTTCCTCTGTCTGGCCGATGAGCTTCTTTAACTCGTCTAACTGCTTCTGCTTCTCATCTGCGATAGCCTGCATATCGTCAGCATGCTGAAGCTTGATGTCAGCCTGGAGCTGGGCATCGTCCAATGCTACCTGGAGAACATCGACAGCCTGTGCGTCAGAATCGGCAATCAGGGAGATTACTTCAAGATTTGTGAAAAAGCCTGCAATGCTGTTGGATTCCAGAAGTACTTCCAGAGTCGACTTGTTCTGGTATTCGAACATTACAGTGATTCTGTCAGAGAAAAGCTTTTGCTGCTTCTCAAGGTTTTCCTGAGCTGCAATGTACTCGTCAAGAGCCTGTGCCTTCTCATCGAGAGCTGCCTGAAGCTGGGAATAGATAAGCTCATACTGCGCCTTCTGCTCGGCATTTGCCTGATTGAGCTTGGAGAGCTCACCTGTAAGCTCGCTCTTCTGATTCTTAAGCTCTTTGATCTTGTCAGCTGCCTTTTTAGCGTCAGCCTTAGCGTTATCTCTCTTCTTCTTGGCGTTATTAATATCTTCTTTTGTTACTTTATTAAAGATAACCGGAACACCGCTTACGGCAACAACACGCTCTGAGGTGAGCCATGAGCTTGAAGCCGTAGCAATAACACAGCAAAGCAAAGCAACGAAAAACATTGCTGCTTTCTTAATTATCTTATTTCCCTTTTTCTCGTGTCTTTCAATAGTTTCCGTGTTTATCATAATATGCCTCACACTTTGATATATTGACGTACTGATATTCCACTTCCCACAGCTCCGATTATCAATCCCATGATGACAAGGATAACCAGCTCATGCCACATAAGTGATCTTGTGGTGGCAAGGGCATAGAAACTTGAAGGATCGATGGAGCTCATAGCCTTAACATAGATTGAGTGATAAGCAATGATGGTTATCGCCCAGGATGTCAGCGCGCTGAACAGACCTACAATGGCGCCCTCGGTAATATAAGGGAGTCTGATATAGTTGTTCGTCGCACCGACGAATTTCATGATCTCGATCTCGGATGCTCTGGAGTATACAGAGATGCGGACCATGTTCGAAATAATGAACAATGCGATTATAAACAGGACAACGAACGATACCGCTGTGGCGATATTTACGATCCTTGAAGCCCTCGTAAGGAAAGTCATTACGTTGCTTTCCTGGGAGACTTTGGAAACTCCTGTATATGTTGCAACTTCAGCACAGACGTCATTAGCCTTTGAAGGATCCTGAAGTCTTAAGTTGAATGTATAAGGCAGGTACATGTTGTAGTCGAAATCATCAAGAATGGATGAAGATGAACCGAGATTCGACTTGAAGTTATTGTAGTTCTGCTCAGGAGAAGACATTGTGAACTCAATGATGTCAGGGTTTGCCTGCAGGGCCTGAGCCACAAAATTCCTCTCTTCCTCAGTGCACTGGAGGTTCATGTAAACCTCGATAGGAGGTCTTTGTGAGAGCTTGGTCATGATCCTTCTCGCATTAACGGAAAAGATATAGAAAGCACCCATGATGATGAGCATCAACATGATGGTCGTGATTGAGGCTATAGTAACCAGCGGATGTCTGATAATTCCGCGGAAGCCTTCTTTAATTGAATTTATAAAAGCTCTTCCGGTCATTAGTCATCATCCTCCGGGATCATATCAATATCGGTTCCGGGCATGAAATCTGTCCTTCTTACCTTTTTCTTCTTATCAAGTTTTTCCTTGCGCTTTGCTTCCTTCAGAGCAGCCTTCTCTTCCTTTTCCCTGCGCTTGAACGCACGTCTTACTTCTCTGGAATTGTCAGGTTCCTCATTGGAATATTCGAAAGTCTCATCCGGATCAAGATCAGGATCTAAAGCAGGCTTGCTCTCGAATGCCTGCTTGGGAATTGCAGGTGCAGCCTTCTCCTCATCGCCGAATGTAACCTTTGTTGTATCTTCGGGAATATTGATCTCAATAACTTCTGCTCTTACAGGAGCATCTCCCTCATCAGGCTCAAGCTTTGCTTCAGGCTTTGCCTTTACTTCGGGTTCTTCCTTGGCAACAGGCTCAGCATTAACAACAGGCTCTTCCTTTACTTCAGGCTCAGCCTTGATAACGGGTTCCTCCTTAAATAAAGGAACCGGCGCTGCTTCAGGAGCTTTTACTTCCTCGATCATATCTTCTGTGATCACTTCTTCAGGAAGATCCCGGATATTAGTGATCTCCTTGTCGAGGTCGAATTCAGGCTTGAATGACTCTTCAACAGGAGCGTATTCTCTTGAATTCTTCTCGCCGAACATTACGCCTGCCGGACGTACAGCTGCCTTTGTATCAGCATATTCTGCATCGTCATAATCGTCGCCGTATTCAGCATCATCGCCGAAAGATACAGCGTGTGCAGGTATTTCTCCGCCATAAAGGGAAGTTCTTGATGCCTGGGGCTGATAGATCTCGTGTTCCTGATCGCCCTTATATCCGCTGTCCTTCTCGTCTCTTAAGATGAGACCGTCTTCGATCTCGATAACTCTCTGCTTCATGCGGTCAACCATTGCACTGTCGTGTGTGCAGATGATAACCGTTGTATGGCCGTTCCTGTTGATCTCAAGGAGCATTGCCATAATAGCTTCTGATGTCTCAGGGTCTAAGTTGCCCGTAGGCTCGTCTGCTACGATAAGGCTCGGATTGTTTACCATTGCACGTGCAATAGCGACTCTCTGCTGCTCACCGCCCGAGAGCTCCTGAGGATAACAGTCTGCCTTCTCCTTAAGTCCTACGACTGATAAGCAGATCTGAACCGTATTGTTCAAACTTTGCTTGGGTACACCGATGATCTCGCCTGCGAAGGCTACGTTCTCGGCAACTGTCTTTGTCTCGATAAGACGGAAATCCTGGTAGATCATTCCGATCTTACGGCGCAAATGAGGTACGAGCGCACGGCTCATATGTGAAATATCGAAATTATCGATAGTAACTTTGCCTGATGTGGGTCTCTCCTCACAAGTGATGCACTTGAGAAGTGTCGACTTTCCTGATCCTGATTTGCCGATGATGAAGACGAACTCGCCGTCTTCGATAGTAAGGTTGATGCCCTTTAAGGCTTCAACGCCTGAAGCGTATGTTTTCTCTACATCAATAAAATCTATCAATTTGGTTACCTTATCTTGTTGTCATTGGTATCGTTAAGATAGTCGATGTAGGTTCTTACCATTGTGGCCATCTTAAAGAGTACCGCGTCGTCAAATTTCCTTAGGTCAAGTCCGGTCTTGGTCTTTACCTTCTCGAGCCTGTATACAAGCGTATTTCTATGGACGAACAGTTCTCTTGAAGTCTCGGAACCGTTAAGGTCATTCGCAAAGAATGTGTCGATAGTGGTCCTCGTCTCCTCGTCTAACTGCTTAAATGCTTCGTTAGGGAAAACTTCTCTGATGAACATTTCGCAGAGAGGCTTAGGAAGCTGGTAGATAAGTCTGCCCAGACCGAGCTTGTCATATCTGGAGAGATCTGACTCACCGTCGAAGATCTTGCTTACCTTAAGCGCTGTCATAGCATCTGAATAGGATTTGCTGATATCCATGAAGGAACCTACTACAGAACCTACGGCAACCTTAGCCTTGCAGCCTTCGGATGTGAGACATGCCAGAACAGACTGTGAAGTCTCTTCAATGAAGCTGTCCTTTGTCTCTTCGCTTACCTGGGATTCGAGTGCATCGATGATGACGATAGCTGTCGTGTCATCCATGGAGATGACTGTTGCGATATCTGAATCCGTGTAGAGATTCTGGAGTATCTCGAATGCTTCTGCGCTCTGCTCGGCTGCAGTTCTAACAACGAGAACGAGTCTCGGATTGTTGCAGTCGATCTTATATCCCCTTGCGATCATTGGAACTTCTGATCTGATCTCGTTATCGAGCAAAACGTTACGGATGAAGATTGCCTTCTCCGCATCTGTTCCCTTCTCTTTTACAAGAGTCTTCATCCACTCTGCGATGAGCTGGAGTGAGATCTTTGAATCGGGATCAGTACTCTCAATATAGAGAATGTACTTTAGCTGTTCGCCGATAAACACTTTCAGATATGTTCTGTCAGCAGTGGAAGCGAAAAGATTATCTGAAGATACGACTGCTCTGAAGGAAGGATCTGTCTCTTCTTCACCAATCTCATTCGTAGCAGCTAAGATCTTACCGGCCGTGTCAATCACTCCGCAGTTAGCGGAAATAATTGTCTTTACCTGACGCATGCATTTCTTTATCTCTTCCATGGCTTTCCACCTCTCAAGAAGCATATATGAGCGTCCATAAAACGCTACATTAAATCATATTATTTTTCTTTAAAAGGTGCAAGTTTTAAGGGCAGAACTGACACTGATTTGCCACATAAAAAGAGGCCGTGAACTCTTATTTAGAATTCACGGCCTCTGAATTGAGGTTCTAAGATTAATTACTATTAGGAAATGATGCTCTGCTCTGTATCCTTGTCGAAGAGGTGGATACGGTTGGAGTCAACTGCGAGGTCAACAACCTGACCAACTGCGGACTGAGAAGTTGTAGGGTCAACACGGCATGTGAGCGGGAGTGATCCGTTAACTGTAACGTAGAGGTATGTCTCAGCACCGAGCATTTCGACGACGTCAACGTCAGCTGTGAATGCAGACTCAGGGTGATCTGTAACGTATGTAATATCGTCTGTGATTGCCTCAGGTCTTACACCGAAGATAACTTCCTGACCGTCGCGCTCCATAACTTCCTCAACTGCATATCTCTCAGGAAGCTTGATTGTAACGTTCTCGAAAGAAACGAATACATCAGAACCTTCAACGTTGATAACTGCGTTGATGAAGTTCATAGGAGGCATTCCGATGAATCCTGCTACGAATGTGTTAACCGGGTTGTCATAGAGCTCTGTAGGAGAGTCAACCTGCTGGATGAAGCCGTCCTTCATAACTACGATTCTGGTACCCATGGTCATAGCTTCTGTCTGGTCGTGTGTAACGTAAACGAATGTTGTCTTAAGTCTGTGGTGGAGCTTTGTGATCTCAACACGCATCTGTACACGGAGCTTAGCGTCCAAGTTGGAGAGAGGCTCGTCCATGAGGAAGACCTTAGGGTCACGTACGATAGCACGGCCGAGAGCAACTCTCTGACGCTGACCACCGGAGAGAGCCTTAGGCTTTCTGTCTAAGAGGTGCTCGATCTCAAGGATCTTAGCTGCTTCCTGAACACGGCGGTTGATCTCGTCCTTAGGCATCTTTCTGAGCTTAAGAGCGAAAGCCATGTTGTCACGAACTGACATGTGAGGATAGAGAGCGTAGTTCTGGAAAACCATTGCGATGTCTCTGTCCTTAGGGAGAACGTCGTTTACACAACGATCGTCGATATAGATCTCACCCTCGGAAATGTCTTCAAGACCAGCGAGCATACGGAGTGTTGTAGACTTACCGCATCCGGAAGGACCAACGAGGATAACGAATTCCTTATCTGCTACGTCAAGATTGAAATCTGAAACTGCGACTACGCCGCCTTCATACTTCTTGTAAACGTGCTGGAAAGATAAACTTGCCATAACTTATAACCTCCAAAAAATGTGCCCAACAGATGGGCAAGATAACTACGAGAATAGTATCAAACCGCTTATTTGTTTACTATATGACACTCTCACCAAAAAAAGTTTTGCTATTTTGGCATAGTAATTTCCGTTGCTTGGTAAATATATCAATTGCCCCTAAATTATTTTGTGAGTGTTGTACAAGAAAAAGAGGCAAATGTAATAATTTGGGGCATTTTTAAACTTTTTTTGTGTTGTGCAATATATCTTTTCGGGCCCAAAAAATAATTATTTAATGTTACTTTTGTATGACCTTTGGCAACATTTTATGAAAGGATCCGGGTTTATGCGATATTATGCGAAGTGGTCATTCCCTATTTATATATGTAAATGAATTTATGCAGAAACTTGTTGACTTTTGAATATTTATACATTATATTGCATAAATCAAACATCAGGGTGGGGATTATCCACCCATACCGGAGGCAAATAAAATGGCAGTTGAAGAATCTGTAAAGTATGTATCTATCATCGGATCCACAGGATATGTCGGAGCAGAACTCGTAAGAGGTTTTGCAGCTCATCCTTACTTCAGATTCCGTCATCTTACAAGCCAGACTTTCGCAGGCAAGCCTTATTCCGATATATATCCTGAATTCAGGGGCATCGTAGACAATCTCTGTGAAGACCTTCCCTATGCGGAAGTCGCAAAGGATTCAGACCTTGTTATCACAGCACTTCCCCACGGAGTATCCGCAAAGATCGTTCCCGAACTTCTTGCATCAGGCGCAAAGGTCATCGATCACAGCGGTGACTTCAGATATAAGGATCTTGCTACTTATGAGAAGTCCTACAGTCTTACCCACCCCAATCCTGAGCTCCTGAAGGATGCGGTTTACGGCCTTCCCGAGTTCTACAGAGAGCAGCTTAAGACTGCAAACCTCGTAGCAAATCCCGGATGCTATCCCACATGCTCACTCGTAGCTCTCGCTCCCTTCCTTAAGAATCATCTTATTGAGGAGGATTCGATCATTATCGATGCTACATCAGGTGTCAGCGGTGCCGGAAGAAAGTCCGATCTCGCATATGCATTCTGCGAACTTGATGAGTCCTTCAAGCCTTATGGTGCTGTGGGACACCGCCACACAACAGAGATCGCTGAGCAGTGCTCCTTCCTCGCAGGAAAGAATTCAGGTGATATCAAAGTAACATTTACTCCCCACCTTGCACCTTTCAAGCGCGGAATGCTCGCAAGCGTTTATGCAAAGCCCTCTGCTGCTTTCACTGACGTTTCGAGCGAGAAGATAAATGCAATATATAAGGATTTTTATAAGGACGAACAGTTTGTAAGAGTCCTTTCAGGAAAGACTTTGCCTGATATCAAAGCGGTAGCATGTTCCAACTACATCGACGTAAACGGTGTATATGATCCTGAGACTAATATGATCAAGCTCTTCACGGCTCAGGACAATCTCGGCAAGGGCGCTGCACTTCAGGCGATCCAGTCAGCAAACGTAATGTTCGGTTTCGAAGAGACAGCCGGACTTAAGAATATCGTAAGAGGTATCTGATTATGGCAGGACAGAAAGAAAGTCCCGTTATCACGGGCGACATGAAAAACAATGTGGACAGGGCTTCGATCCTCATCGAATCACTTCCTTATATCAGGAAGATGAGAGGTCAGACCTTCGTCATCAAGTACGGCGGAAATGCCATGATCAACGAAGAGCTTAAGCAGTCAGTAATGGATGACATTACCCTCCTTAAGTACATCGGTATCAATCCAGTTATCGTCCACGGCGGCGGACCTGACATCAGCGACATGCTGAATAAGGTTAATAAAGAGTCCCACTTCGTTAACGGATTAAGGTATACAGATGAAGAGACTATGGGCTATGCCCAGATGGTCCTCATCGGCAAGACTAACAAGGATATCGTATCAACTCTCTGCGGCAAGGGCGCCAAAGCTATCGGCATCTCCGGTATCGACGGCAATCTTATCGAAGCTGAGAAGATGACAGAAGATGCCGAAGGCAATGCCATCGACATCGGTTATGTAGGCAAGATCAAGAAGATCAATACAAAGGTCATCTCCATGCTCGCAAACGACGAGTACATCCCCGTTATCGCTCCTATCGGCGTAGGCAGCAACGGCGAGAGTTATAACATCAACGCAGATACAGTAGCTGCAGAAGTTGCAGTTGCCCTGGGCGCTTCAAAGCTCATCACCCTCACAGATGTTGGCGGTGTTTTAAGAAAGCTCGAAGACGGCTCAGACTATATCATTCCTGTTTTGGACGAGAAGGACATCAAGGAACTCGTCGAGGAGGGCATTATCAAAGGCGGCATGATCCCCAAGATCGAAGGCTGTCTTGATACAGTATTGCGTGGTGTCGACCGTGCACACATAATAGATGGAAGAATCCCTCATTCTATTATTCTCGAAACATTTACCAAAAACGGTATCGGCACAATGATCGTAAAGGAGAAAAAAGAACATTATGAGTATAGAAAATGATTTCGGCCTGATTCAGGATTATGATAAAAACTATTGTCTTCAGGTATTCAACCTCCTCCCTGTTGCTTTCGTTAAGGGCAAGGGCTGCTATCTTTATGATACAAACGGAAACAAATACCTTGATATGATCGGCGGTATCGCCGTTAACTGCCTGGGATATGCCCATCCCAAGCTCACTTCAGCAATCTGCAACCAGGCAAAGAACATCATTCACGCCTGCAACTACTATTACATTCCCCAGAAGTCAGAGCTCGCATACAGGCTCTGCCGCGCAAGCTTTGCAGATAAGGTATTCTTCTGCAATTCCGGCGCTGAGGCTAATGAAGCAGCGATCAAGCTTGCACGCAGTTATTTCTACTATAAGGATATTAACAAGTACGAGATCATCACAGCAGACATGAGCTTCCACGGAAGGACCATGGGTACTGTTGCAGCAACAGGCCAGGCTAAGTTCCAGAGGCCTTTTGAACCTAATCTTCCCGGCTTTGTCCATGTTCCTTATAACGACATCGATTCATTGATCGAAGCCGTTAATCCCAAGACTGCAGCAATCATGTTGGAACTCGTCCAGGGCGAGAGCGGAGTTCATCCGGCTGACCTCGAATACATCCAGGCAGTTAAGAAGCTCTGTGTCGAGAAGGGCGTCCTTCTCATCATTGATGAGGTCCAGACAGGAATCGGACGTACAGGCAAGATGTTCTGCTATCAGAATTACGGCGTACAGCCTGACATCATGACACTCGCAAAGGGCCTTGGCGGCGGCGTTCCGATCGGCGCTATGCTTACTACAAACGAAGTTGCAACAGGCATGAAGCCCGGTGATCACGGTTCCACATTCGGCGGCAACCCCCTGGCTTGCGCAGCAGGAAATGCAGTACTTGAGACTATCGAAGAAGAAAACATCATCGATAATGTTAGAGAAGTAAGCGAGGAGCTTTTCGAGAAGCTCAACAAGTTAAGGAGCAAGTACAACTGCATACGCTCGGTAAGGGGCAAGGGCCTTCTTATCGGTATCGAATTTGACGATACTATCACTGCAGCAGGCATGCGTGAACAGCTCTTCACAATGGGCATTCTCGTAAGCGCAATCGGCAAATCAACGATCAGGCTCGCACCGCCCCTCATCATTACGAAGGCTCAGGCAAACCAGTTCGTTAAGGCTCTCGACAAGATCTTGAAGAACGTTCAGGGACCGAAGAATGTTTTCGACAAGTTAAAGGATGCGATCCCTTCAAAGAAGCAGATCAAGGAATCTGCAGCAAACGTAGGCAATGCAAAGATCGATAAGCTCGACCAGCTTGGACTTACAGACGGAAAAGACAGCAAACCCGCAGATATCGACGACTGATATATAGAGAATTTAAGGAGTAATTACAATGAAGCATTATATTGATTTCCACAGAGACGTTTCCTTCGAAGATCTTGATTATCTTTTGGACGTGGCAGTAGATCTTAAGGCAAAGACAAAGGCCGGCATCGAGCACCATCTCCTCAAGGGCAAGTCACTTGCCATGATCTTCACAAAGTCTTCCACAAGAACAAGAGTCTCCTTTGAAGTCGGCATGTATCAGCTGGGCGGCCAGGCACTTTTCTTAAGCAGCAATGACATCCAGATCGGCAGAGGCGAGACCATCTACGATACAGCAAACGTACTGTCCGGAATGGTAGACGGCATCATGATCAGAACATTCAAGCACCAGGATGTGCAGGACCTCGCTGACTACGGTAAGATCCCTGTAATCAACGGTCTTACAGACGACCAGCACCCTACACAGGTATTGGCTGACCTCCTTACTATCAAGGAGCATAAGGGCACACTTAAGGGCCTCAAGATGGCTTACTTAGGCGACGGAAACAACATGGCAAACTCCCTCCTCCACGCTTGTGCAAAAGCAGGAATGGACATTTCCGTTGCTTCCCCCAAGGATTACACATGCCCTGACAAGTATGTTCTCGAAGCCAAGGAAGACGCTAAGGTCACAGGCTCAAAGATCGTCATGACCGAAGATCCTTTCGAAGCAGCTGAAGGCGCTGACGTTATCTACACTGATACATGGACATCCATGGGCCAGGAAGCTGAGAAGGCTCAGAGAATCGAGATCTTCAAGAACTATCAGGTTAATTCAAAACTTATGGGCGTTGCTCATTCCGATGCGATCTTCATGCACTGCCTCCCTGCTTACAGAGGCTATGAAGTAACAGAAGACGTTATCGACGGACCTCAGAGCGTTGTTTTCGACGAAGCTGAGAACAGACTCCACGCTCACAAGGCAATCCTCGTAAACTGCTTCCTTAACTGATGAAAAGCAGTCCCGTAATAAGAATTGCAGACGTCAAAGACGCACCCGAAGTATCGCGCCTCTTAAGAAGCGCGATGCTTACTTATTGCGCGGATTCGGGAATATCCTCTTCGATGCTCGAGGCAATGACCGAGAGTATCGAGAGCGTTGCCGACAGGATCTCCCGCCAGACCTGCCTCGTTGCAGAGATCGACGGCACAATTGCAGGTTCCATATGCATCAAGGAATGCCCCAATCCCATGGTCTACACGTTTTCTGATAAGACATTGGAATTCCTTCAGAATGCCGGAAGATCCTTTTATATCTCCAGGTTCGCTGTGCTCGAGAAATTCAGAAAGACAGGCCTTGGCATCGACCTCATCACAAGAGCCGTCGATACAGCACGCGGAAACGGCGCGGAATGCATACTTCTGCACTCTGCGGCCACAAATAAGAATATGGTCGAATTCTATGGAAAACGCGGCTTCAGGCTTATCGATTCCGAAAATTCCAGAGGCTATATGAGAGGCCTTTTCGCCTTAAGATCAGATAGTCTTTGATAAGAAGATATCGCAGTTATCAAACTCCGGATCGTCCTTGATACTGTCATAAGCCTTATCCCTTGCTTCAACACTGTCATACATCGCGAAAACAGCGCTGCCGGAACCGGTCATGCGGCTGTATTTTGCGCCTGTGTTAAGCAGGGATTCCCTGACTTTCCTTATAAGCGGAACCTTCTCCTCCGAAGGGATCTCGAGATCGTTTGTAAGAAGATCCCCGCCTTCAAGGAAACGGCTCAAAGCATCCTTCTCATCACTGTTAATTCCCGCGATAAAAGCCTCATAACGGTCTTCATCGAATACCGGCAGGGGCTTACTGTCTATCGCATGGAAGCACTCGGGTGTGGATACTCCCTCATAAGGCTTAACGATAAGAAGCGGAATATCCGAAAGCGGATAGAGATCTCTTATATCTTCACCGACTTTCTCGCAAAGACATGTTCCGCCGTAAAGGAAGAACGGAACGTCAGCGCCGACATTAACGGCCAGCTGTGCGAGTTCCTCTTCAGTAAAGGGCTTCCCGAAATGCTCCTGGAGTACCATAAGCACAGCGGCTGCATCGGAACTTCCGCCGCCCATGCCTGATTCAGAAGGGATCTGCTTGGTAAGCACGATCTCAATATAAGGGAATCTGTTATTTTTCCAGAGCTCGGCATTTGGAACAGAAGGATCTGCTGTTGCCTTTCTGCGCAGTGATGAAAGGAATCTGTCCTTTGCTTTACTGCAGAGGTTCTTCTCGGGATCGATATCATTTCTGCCTATGCATTTGATATCAAATCCGCCCTCACGCTCAGGATAGATATTGATAGTAAGCGAATCTGCAAGATCGATCTCCTGCATTATTGAATATAAGCTGTGATAGCCGTTGGGAAGTATCCCGCGCACACGCAGGAACAGATTCAGTTTGGCATTAGCTGTTATCTCATAAGAATCCATAAGGATCTCCAAGTCATTCGCCGAACAAGTCGGGTAAGGTCTGTATATAAATTTTACCTTATATTTAGATTAAAGCAAAACCGGATGGAACAGGATCTGCCTGATCCAATATAAAAGCACTGTCAAAAACTGATCAGATCAGCAGTGACAGTGCTTAAAATTATTAAATTAAACTCAGATCAGACGGCTACTTCTTCCTGAGCCTTCTCGGGCATGATCCCTACTCTTACTGTTCTTGTGAGAACGTCGATATATGAGAAGGATACGAGAGACTCCTTGCCGGCTTCGTTCTTGCAAAGCATTGTGAAAACGTTAGGATAGCAATGCTCAACTGTGCCGATGTAAGTAATGATCCTCTTGCGTCCGCCGTTAGTCTTGCAGACAATGCGCTTACCTATAAGCTCTTGAAACTTACTCTTACACATTTCCAAATCGGAACTGATAATCATATGTATTCCCTCCGCCCGGAGAATTGTTGATAAATATTGCAAACGCCTTAAAGGAACATTACGGAAATATTACCAAACTTGCACCAATGCTAACATTTCCTTGACATATTGTCAACGAGAAAACACAACATTTAGTAAAAAAACACCAGTTATCTCACAAAATATAGTGGTTAGGTAGAAGTTTTTCTATTTTCTTACAGAACAGCATTTAACTCTCATTGAAAAGGCTGTCTTTTTACAATACAATCGTAGCATTACTCTAAAAAACAGATAGGAGAGGTCAAAAATGCTTAGTGATATTGAGATAGCCCAGAGCGCAAAGATCAAGCCGATCGCAGAAGTCGCAGAGCAGGCAGGAATCGATCCTGACAAGCTCGAAATGTACGGTAAGTACAAAGCAAAACTCCCGTTAGACTACATTCAGAACCTGCCCGAGAGACCTGACGCAAAGCTCATCCTCGTTACAGCGATGAACCCCACACCCGCAGGTGAAGGCAAGACAACAGTAAGCATCGGCCTCGCCCAGGGCTTAAAGCTCATAGGCAAGAAACCTATCCTCGCATTAAGAGAACCTTCATTAGGACCTGTATTCGGCGTCAAGGGCGGTGCCTGCGGCGGCGGTTATTCACAGGTCGTTCCGATGGAAGATATCAATCTCCACTTCACAGGTGACCTCCACGCAATCACTACTGCAAACAACCTTCTTGCAGCTCTTATCGACAACCACTTATTCCAGGGCAACAGCCTCAATATCGATAAGGACAGGATCTTATGGAAGAGATGTCTCGACATGAACGACAGATGCCTTAGAGCAGTAACTGTCGGTGTCGGCGGCGGCACAAAAGGCGTTACACGTCCTGAGATCTTCCAGATCACGGCAGCTTCAGAGATCATGGCTATCCTCTGCCTTGCAAAGGACATGGATGACCTCAAGGTCAGATTGGACAGGATCGCGATCGCTTATGACTTGGACGGAAACATCGTAACAGCAGGCCAGCTCGGTGCTACCGGAAGCCTTGCTACATGCCTTAAGGACGCTATGTGCCCTAACCTCGTCCAGTCTCTTGAAGGCGTACCCGCTCTTGTTCACGGCGGACCTTTCGCAAACATCTCACACGGCTGCAACACATGCATCGCTACAAAGACAGCATTAAAGCTCAGCGATATCGTAGTAACCGAAGCAGGATTCGGTGCTGACTTGGGCGCTGAGAAGTTCCTTGATATCAAGTGCAGAGATCTCGGCATCTGGCCTGATCTCGTAGTTATCGTAACTACAGTAAGATCTCTTAAGTACAACGCGGGAATCCCCAAGCAAGATCTCTCCAATCCTAATCCGGAGGCTGTTAAGGCAGGTCTTGCAAATGTATTAAGACACATCCAAAACATGCAGAATTTCGGCATTCCGGTACTCGTTGCTTCCAACAGATTCCTTACAGATACCGAGGAAGAACTCGCTATCGTTGAAGAAGCATGCAAGGCTACAGGCGCCGAGTTCGCTCCTGCAGAGATTTTCGCAAAGGGCGGCGAAGGCGGAATCGACCTCGCAAACAAGGCTGTATCGATCCTTGATCAGAACAAACCCAAGAAGCCTGTTTACAGCTATGAGCTTACAGATTCTGTCGAAGACAAGATCTACAAGGTAGCTACAAAGGTTTACGGCGCAGGCAAGGTCGACATCCTTCCCGAAGCACAGGAGAAGATCAACGAATTCGTTGCAAAGGGATACGGCAACCTTCCTATCTGCATCGCTAAGACCCAGTATTCCCTGTCCGACGATCCGAAGAAACTCGGCAATCCCGAGGGCTTCACACTTACAGTAAGAGACTGCTATATCTCAGCAGGCGCAGGCTACCTCGTTATCCTCACAGGTACGATCGTAACCATGCCGGGACTTCCCCCGCACCCTGCTGCCATGGATATCAACATCGACAACAACGGTGTAATTACAGGACTGTTCTGATTCTAGATGAGAAGACCAAATCCGACATTTCTGAAGAAGGCTGAAGGGATAAAGACATCCCGTAAAAAGCGTACTCTGATAATCATATTGGTTGCGCTGGTGATAACTTTCGTCGTAGTCTTCATTAACTCGATAGCGGCTTCACAGGCTATGTACCGCCTTCAGTATCCCGGACTTGTCGGTGCGGCATCAACTACAACTACCGAGTACTCTGCTTATCAGAGACCGGTACATACAACAACGGAAACTACAACAGAGGTAACGACGACCGCGACAACCACCCTCCCGCATGCGGTGCTTGCCGCGTCGCCCACACCTTCCCCCTCTCCTGAGGATCTGGGACGTACACAGAACAACTCCCCCGACCTTTATATCGAGGACCCTAACTTCAGTTTCCAGCCTATCGCGATCCAGACGGCATCCTATCAGCAGCGTGCCGTCATGCTCGACAATCTTAAGGAACAGGTCACCAATTACCAGAAGAGTCACTCAAATCTCAGAATCTGCTATGAGTTCATTTCCCTTTCCACGGGAGAGAGAATGGGCGTGGATGAGCTTGACCCGGTCGTTCCTTCAGGTGCAATGTCTATTCCTGTCTCCATTGTCCTTTATGACAAGGTAGCAGGAGTAACAGGACCTTTGTCGGAAGTAATAACCTACAACAGCAGTTACAAGGGTTCACGTTATTCTTCATATATCGCGAAAAATTATTCCTACGGCAAGCAGTTCTACTTAAGAACGCTCCTTAACTATGCCGTCTCCAAGAATGACAGCATTGCACTGAACTATGTAATCAATTATCTCGGCGGCACCGAAGAAGTCCTCAAGGATATAAGAAAGATCAGCAGCTACATATCTTTCGATGACAAGGTTATCTACAAGGATTACAGCGGCAAGGAATACCGTACATCAGGAACGATATCATGCTATGACATGGGCCAGTATCTCTCATACATGTATCACACCTTCACGATCAACCCTTCAGTCAACCAGCGTCTGTTCAATGACATGGCATCAAATGAGATCGCTTCCCCTCTTGGAGCAGCTTTCCCCCAGGGCACGAAGATCCTTCACGTCCTTGGAAGAAACACCGAGAGAAGGGCATATATGGAGTGCGCCATCGTAGACTACAAAGAACCTTTCGCGCTCATTATATATGTTGAGGCCGGAAGCTCGGATGCTGCAGGCACTGCAATAGCAACGCTTGGAAAATATACTCAGGAGTTTATTGAGGCCTGCTATAAATAACAAAAGGAACCCTCGTCACTGTCCTCGCTTCGCATGTGGATGTGACTCGGATTCCTTTAGTTCTTTTAGATTGTCCCAATAATAGAAGTGTCATATTTTTCTTTTATGTTATAATCCATAGTGTTTGAAATACGAGTTCGTCCCGCGCGGTCTGCCGCCGGCCAAGGTCCCGTGCGATTTCGGGCTGTGAACCCTGTCAGGTCCGGAAGGAAGCAGCAGTAAGCGGTTTACGGAGTGCGCCGCGGGTCAAGCCTTACCGGCGGCAGTTCGGGCGGGACGGACTTTTTTATTAGTTTTTTGAATTCGGCTTTAAGGAACCAACTATGGAAGATCATATCGTTCTCTACAGACAGTACAGGCCTATTACTTTCGACGATGTAGTCGGTCAGGAAGCCGCTGTTACTGCCCTCAGGCAGTCAGTAATATCAAAGAAGCTCGCTCACGCTTATCTTTTCTGCGGACAGCACGGCACAGGCAAGACGACGATCGCCAAGATCTTTGCAAGAAGTGTCAACTGCGAGCATCCCGTTAACGGCAATCCCTGCAACGAATGCCCTACATGCAAAGGCATCCTGGACGGTTCCATCCTTGATGTTACCGAGATGGATGCTGCGTCCAATAACGGTGTCGACGACATCAGGCCTATCCTTCAGGAAGTTAATTTCGCACCTACAAGAACGACATACAAGGTTTATATCATCGACGAGGTCCACATGCTCTCCAAGGGCGCATTCAATGCCCTCCTCAAGACTATCGAGGAGCCCCCGAAGCATGTCATCTTCATTTTCGCTACTACAGAATCAGACAAGATCCCTGCGACCATCATCTCAAGATGCCAAAGATACGACTTTAAGAGGATCCCGATTGATCTTATTTCCGGCAGATTAAGAGAAGTCTGCGGCAAGTCAGGCATCAGGGCAACAGATGACGCTCTCCGTCTCATCGCTTCAAGATCTGACGGCGCTCTGCGTGACGCTTTGTCCCTTTTAGACCAGATATCCGCTATCTCCGGAGAAGGCAAGGAGATCAATTCCCAGGATGTCGAGAGGATCACAGGTACCGTGGACAGTTCCTTCCTCTTTAAGATGGCTAACTGTCTTATCGATGCCAGATTCGACGAACTTATCGATCTTTGCGAGATCTTAAATGCATCAGGCAAGAACCAGGCGCGCTTTACCTTGGACCTTGCCGCATATTTCAGGGATCTCCTCATCATCAGGGTCAAGGCAGACCCCATCATTTATCTGCCCTACCCCAAAGAGACCATCAAGGATATGTATCAGACAGCTGCAAAGGTCAGCGCCGATACACTGACCGGATATATCAGCTATCTTTCCAAGGAATATGCGGAACTAAGAAAGTCTCCCGATATTCCCACGAGCTTTGAGCTCATGCTGATGCGCCTTTGCGGAAGAAAGTCCGCTCTGCCGGTAACGCCTATCGTTATCCCCGACTTTGAGAAGAAGCAGGCGGAGAAGGCCGCAACCATAACTCTTGATGAACCCAAGGCACCTGCAGTACCTGCGGAGCCTGCGAAAATCAAAGAGCCTTCTAAGGCAGAAGCAGAACCCGTTAAGGCAGAAGAACCGGCTAAGCCGGAAGAACCTGAGAACAAGCCTGAGGAAAAGCCCGCAGAAGAGCCCAAGCCGGCGTTCTCTGCACCTGCTCCCTACAGGCCCCAGCCTTCAGCGGCGCCTGCAGGATCTTTCTCATTCGGCAGCACATCAGTTGAAGCAAAGCAGCCTGAGCCTTCCGGCTCCTCATTTGACGCTTTCTTCACACCCAAGGCTGAAGAGAGCTCTGTTCCTGAGCCGGAAGAACCTTCGGAAGATCCCGATGATGCATATATTCCGGGTGATGCTTCCTTCAATGAGCATACAGAGCCCACTATCTTCTCGTTTATGCCAAAGGAGCCTGAGAACAGCGTAAGCTTCAGCTTCGATGAGCCTGAAGAACCTCAGGAAAGCCCTTCAAATGAACCTGAAGAGCCTTCTCCTTTTGCAGGCAGCCTTTTTGCAGGCCTGTCTTCATCCTTCCTTAAGGATCTGGCAGGAGAAGCAGAGGAGGAAGCAAAAGCTGAAGAGCCTGAGGTACAAGAGCCCGCAAGGCCGCGTTCGCAGCTTGCCGAACAGGCTGACAGAAGCGGACTTATCGTGGACGGCAGACGCCAGGCAGCAGTCAGGGCGCCTTCGTTCAGCGGTGAATCGACTGATGTCGATTTCAGATGGTCCAATATCACAACAAAGCTTAAGGAGAGCAACGACAATATCGCTGTTATCTTAGAGCATACAAAGCTTAAGAAGGACGGTACTTCCGCTTATATCGTTTTCGACGACAAGGACACGAAGCTTTTGTCCAATCTTAAGAGATCACAGGCTTTCAGACAGATCTCCGCAGGGATCAAGGATGAATTCGGTGCAGAACATCTTTACCTTTGCACGAATACCCAGTATTCCAACCTGGAGAAGAAGAACCAGGAGTCTGAGCTTGAGAAGAAGTTAGATGACTTAAATGAACGTTCCAGGAATATGGGAGTTCCCACAGACTTCCATTTCGGTGACTAAATAAACTGTTGAACAGATTAATTTTCGGAGGTTTTTTAAAATGGCTAAAGGATTCCGTGGCGGAATGGGAATGGGCGGCAATATGAGCCAGGTTATGGCTCAGGCTCAGAGAATGCAGAGACAGATCGAGATGGCTCAGGCTGAGATCCAGGAAATGCGTTTCACAGGCACAGCAGGCGGCGAACTCGTTAAGGTCACAGTTACAGGCAAGCACCAGTTAGAGAGCGTGGAGATCGCTAAGGAAGTCGTTGATCCCGATGATATCGAGGGTCTCCAGGATCTCATTATCGCAGCTGCAAACCAGGCTCTCGAGCAGATCGACAAGACTAACCAAGAGCGTATCGGCGCCATCACAGGCGGCATGAAGATGCCCTTCTGATAATGGCAAGATATTCTCCTTCAATTCAGAATCTCATAGCACAGCTCAGCAGTCTTCCGGGTATAGGCGGCAAGTCTGCGCAGCGCCTTGCATTCCACATCCTTGCTATGGATGATAAGGATGCCGAGGCACTGACGTCTTCCATAATGGCGGCAAGGCAGTCCACAAAAAGATGCACATGCTGCCAGAATTTCACGGACTCTGACCCCTGCCCTATCTGTTCCGATCCTTTGAGGGACAAGACGACTATCCTGGTCGTTGAATCTCCCAGAGATGTATCGACATTTGAGCGTGCACATGAATACAAGGGACTTTACCATGTTCTTCACGGTGTATTTAACCCGATGAAGTCCATGAGCATATCAGATACCACCATTCCTGACCTTATCAAGAGGCTTGCTGACCACCCTGAGGTATCAGAGGTTATCGTTGCGACGAACCAGACAGCCGAAGGCAATGCCACGGCTCTCTACCTCTCGAGAATGGTAGGTCCTTCAGGCATCAAGGTATCACGCCTTGCATCAGGTCTTCCCATGGGTTCTGATATCGAATATGCAGATGATCTGACTCTCCTCTCGGCACTGAAGGGCAGAGTCATGCTTTCAGGAGATAATAATGAGGCTTGATAAATTCCTTAAGTTATCCAGAGTGATAAAGCGCAGGACCGTTGCAAACGACGTGTGCCAGGCAGGAAGAGTTACCGTTAACGGCAAGCCTGCCAAGCCTTCAGTAAAGCTCAAGGTCGGCGATGTCGTATCCATTCTCTTCGGCAGCGGCGAAGTCACATTCAGGGTCCTGTCGCTTCAGGAAACAGTCAGAAAAGAAGAAGCATCCTCGATGTACGAACTTCTTGATTGACATTATAGGTCACTAATATTACAAGTACTTTAAGTTTAACCCCGGGTTGTTGTTTTGCACCCGGGGTTAAGTAATAATAACTGTATATCGCTATATTTACGGAGGCATAACTTGCGCAAAGTCAGACGCAAATCAGGTGGAATATCTTTCTTGACGGCAATGATCTGCATCGTCTGCGTAGTCGTATGCATTCTCTGCATCACCAAGTATGCCAACATCAACAGACAGAAAGAGCGTCTCATGGCGGAGAACTCCTCCCTTGTCGCCCAGTCTGAAGCATTATCCGATAAGTTAAAGCAGATAAGAGCCCAGGAGGAATTCGGCAAGGACGACGCATATGTCGAGAGCGTAGCAAGAACTCAGCTCGATATGGTCTATCCCGGCGAAGTAATCTTCAGAGTCTCGGGTGATAAGTACACTAACTGATTTCCAACAAAATAAAAACTAAGGTCAGCTGACAGAAGCTGACCTTTTTATTGATTCGAAATACTCTTGGCTGCCAGATAAGCTTCGCTCATACAGGCCTGAAGGTTATAACCGCCGCTTTTTCCGTCTATATCGAGCGCCTCACCGATTATGTAGAGGCCTTTTACGATCTTTGACTCCATCGTCTTTCTGTCGACCTCTTTAAGCGGCACGCCGCCTCTCGTAACGTAGGCTGTCCTGATATCAGGAGCTGATGCCAGTCCTATCTTAAGGTGCTTCATCTCACGGCAGATGTTCCTTCTGTTCTCCTTGGTAAAACTCTGCGCATAAGAACCTTCGCAGCCGGCCTTTATAGTGATCCCTGCTGCGACAGACTGGGGAACAAAGCCGGATAAAAGCGTTGATATCTTCGTGTCGCCATGTTCGCCGATAAGCCTTAAAAGCTCTTTATCAAAAGCCTCATCAGTCATCCGGGGCACCAGATCAAGCTCAAGATAAACATTCTTCCCGGCTATATCTTCCGGCACTTCTCTTGATATCTCCATGACTGCAGGTCCCGTCAGTCCGAATTCTGCGAAAAGGAGCTCGCCTTCTTTATCTGCCGTCTTCTTCCCCTCACTGTAAAGAGAGATACCTGCACTCACCGTCACGCCGCTGAGCTCCCTGCAAAAACCTATGGATGCTTTGTCTGCCCTTAAAGGCGCTAACGCTCCTCTTGCCGGAATGACATCGTGGCCTAGGGCTTTTGCAAACCTGTAGGAATCACCGTCAGATCCGGTCTTCGGGAATGAGCTGCCGCCGCAGGAAAGTATCAGATAATCGAAGATAAAGCTTCCTTTCGACGTCCCGGCTTCAAAAACATCTGTCTTCTTTATGCTTGTGACATTGGCACCGCATATGATCTTCGTGCTTCCTGAGATAAACGATACCAAAGCATCCCTCACCTTCACGGCACTGTCACAGACCGGGAAGATCCTGTTGTTGTCTTCCTCTTTGGTCTTTAATCCAACCTCGTTCTCGAAAAAGCTGACAGTATCATCAGGTCCGAATTCTTTTAAAGCCGGATATAAGAACTTCTCCGCTTCGTGGTAGCCTTCCTTAAGAACAGATATATCTTTCCTGTTGGTGATATTGCAGCGTCCGTGACCGGTTAAAGTCAGCTTTTTGCCGGGTTCGGAATTCTTCTCAATAATGGTAACTTCGACAGGACTTTGTGAGAGCCTTTTTAACTGGCAGGCTGCATAAAGGCCTGCTGCACCGCCTCCGATTATGCCTATGCGCTTTTTCATCAGGCCTCAACGACTCTTATCTGGAATCTGTCGAATCTGACGTTTTCCGTGTACTGCTCACGGAAAAAGATCGTCTGTCCGAAAGCCGCAAATTCCTTGGTATTCTTCTTCATCCACATGGGGACCGGGATGTCCATCTGCTTGCAAAGCTCTATCAGAGCCTTCTCCAGACACTTGGAATAAGAGGAATCTGTGTCCTCTGTGGTGACCTCTTTTATCTCTGTCATCCTGTTTGCGACGAAGAGTCTTCCTTCAAGTGTCAAACCCGTAATCCTCCCTGTTTGCTTAATTCTTTGCCACTATTTTGCCTTTTTTGAATCTTAAAGTAAATATTGAGGGTGGTAAGATATGGTTGTTCAAAGTAATTGTTCCTTACTTCATAACACCCTCCTTAAGACACTGACACCCCCTCGTCAGTGTCTTTTATTTTCCAGAATATAAATTAAAATTGATGGTAAAAATAACAATAAAACCTATTGTTTAAAAATGTTTTCTTATTGATTATGTAAAAATAAGGTTGTAAAATGTTCTTAAATTATATTTGCGGTTTCGTTTCGGCTCCGCAAAACAGGAGGTCACAATCATGAAGAAATGTCCCGATTGCGGTATGGTCATTGCCAATCAGGCTATCAGATGCCCTAAGTGTAAGTATACATTCACATCAGCAGACGAGGGTTCAGGCGGAAGTGACGCTACAGCAGTTACTCCTCAGGCAGCAGCAGTTTCAGCAGCAGCTACAGGCAAGTCCGATAAGGTTGCCGGTATTATGCCGATGATCGAGGTCAATAAGGACAACGTTGATACTCTTTATGAGCAGCTCAAGGCAGCTATCGTTAAGAGAAAGACAGAATTCGATCACTTCATCGATTTCCTCGAGAACAGAACATCCTGGCTCACAGCACCTGCAGAGGTTAAGGGTCCCCTCGCTTGCGAGAAGGGTCTCCTCATCAGAAGTGTTGCAGTTGCTAAGCAGCTCCTTAGAATCAAGGATACGATCATGCCTCAGCTTGACGAAGAGTCCGCTATCATCATCGCTCTCTTCCACGAAGTCGGTAAGGTTGGTATCGAGGGCAAGCCTCTCTTCATTCAGGAAGAGACAAGCACACTGGGTGCAACTTCCACATTGGGTCTCTCTTTCAGCAGCAGACTTACAGGTTCATCCACAAGCTCCAATCCTACTTACTCCATCAACAACAAGCTCGTTCACATGAACGTTGGCGTAAGATCCCTCTTCCTCGTTTCCCAGTACATGCTGCTCTCAGACGACGAAGCTCAGGCTATCAGCTATGGTTCTGATGTTGAACTCCTTGGCGGCAAGCTCTCACCTTATACACTTCTCCTCTCCACAGCTCTTCAGATGCAGAAGACGATCTATGAGGATTCCGATGTTGTATCAGGCTACAGCTTCACAGTGATCAATCCTTAATTGAATTTATAAGCGTTTAACCAGAAACGGGCTGTCATATGACAGTCCGTTTTCTTTTGTGTGCTGTATATCAGAGGAGTGATGTTTTATAACATTTCGACGAGGCTTAATAATGCCTTGTAGACCCAATGATTATCCTTATCGTCGTAGTACTCGTTGAGCAAAGGCTCGGAGCTTACTCTGACGATGGTGCCTGTCTTGCTGTCTGTAATATCGAAATAAGTTACTTCGTTAAACTCAGTAAAGCTGATCTGGTCTCCGGCCTTGATCGTATATTTCTCGTTTGTGGCTTTTCCGCCCTTTACAACATAACCTGTAATATCCTTGGAAGCCTTTACTTTTACGCTTAACTTCACGTAGCAGGTAGTATCTGCGATCACCGGCATACCGTTAGCTGATGCCTTATAGTATCTTGTGATACTCATCACGCCGTTCATTCCGTCATTCTCATAGCAGAGGAACTTGTCGGTACTTGTCATATTACAATGGATATACATTCCTTCGTGGTGTCCCACAAACCTGATCGAGCTGTCATTTACTTCATAAACATTGATGTCACAAAGATCTCCGTCCATGCAGGATGTTACATAGATAAATGCCTTGCCGTTTGTCTTAATGAGGAATGTGCTGCCGATCCTGAGTCCGGAATTATCAGTGTGTACGGGAAGAACATAGGCGTGTCTGTTGTAAGTGATCTGGATCTTCTGATTGTCAATATTATTCTCAACAACGAATGAACCGTATGCAGAATCGAGTGTGCGCTTCTTGTCGTTTGCCTGGAAGACCATTACACGTCCGTTACCCATCGCGTTAACTGTTCCGGCCTTTTCTTCGTCAAAATCCTTAGCGATCTCAAATAAGCTGAAGATTGCATTTGCCTTGTTATTCTTATCTGCTTCACTGAAATATTTCGTGCAGCCAAGTCTGAGAACAGTGCCGTCTTGCATTTTTACATCAATAAAGTTCTCCAAGTCCGTTTTGATAAGTTCTACAACGTCACCCTTATTGATGATCTTAGATTCATTAGTCAGTTTTCCGTCTCTTATGATCTGTCCTCTGTAATCAAACTTGATCCTTGAAGGAGATGTGTTATAGACACTGCGGATGTTATTTGCAAGCACCGGCATTCCGTCATTTCCTACTTTGAAAAATCCATGAAGCGTGAACATATAATTGCGTCCGTAATGCTCGTAGCAGGAGAATGAATCGACCGAATTGATCTCGCTGGCATAAAGGCCTTCATAGCATCCGACATAATTAATGGAACCATATTCAAGAGAATATACATTGATCTCACAATTATCTCCGCCGTGCATAGCGCTGATGTAGAGATATACCTGGCCGTTTTTCTTTAAAAGGAATGATTCGCTTACTCCGAGTTCAGAGTTTTTGATAGGGAGTGCAAAACCTTTATCCTCAACCTGGACCCACACCCTGCCTGTTGTATACGGGTGGTGGAATACATAACCCCATCCCTCATTATATGTAAACTTAACACCATCGTTACCGTCTCTTAACTTCAAGACAGAACCATCCTTCACGGAATCGAGCGCATCGGTTTTCCGGGTTTCAGTAGCCTTGGGAGTTGTCTCGGCAGGAGCCTCGGTTGTCTTTGCCGGCTCTGTCTCGTTAGCTGCCGGTGTTGTCTCCGGGATATCACTCTCTTTTGTATCAGCCGGAAGCTCCAGTTCATCATCAAAATTATCATCCGGTAAAACGACTGAAGGATCAGTAATAACATCTGCATTTGCTCCCTGCTGATTTACCGTAATGCCTGAAGCGAGCGCCTCGTCATTGATAACTACACTTCCGATAGGCGTTCCGTCTGCCAGCTTGATCTCTGCCGTGCATCCGGAAGCTGTGACCGCAATGGCTCCTGAAAGGATAACCGCTGCAAGTGCTGATTCAGTAATTCTGCCTCTCTTAATAGGTTTTGCTATAAACTTCATTTTAATTTCCTCCGTATATTATCGACTGTTCTACATGCGTAGATTCTACAAACGTAGAACAACCTTACGAGCGTCATTCTACATTTGTAGAAAACACATGTCAAGACTTTTTTCTACATTTGTAGAATATTTTTTGAAACCGTTTTCGAGGGCACGAAAAAAGGGAGCTTAAAGCTCCCTTCGTTTAATCAGCATTATCTATATTCATGCTTGCCTGATCAGGCTTAAGATTGCCCTGTACACCCAGCGTTCATCGTTCATGGCGTAGTATTCGTTCAGGAGCGGTTCAAAGTCCACTCTGACGACATTGCCTGAGTTTATGTCTTTGATATCAAAATACGAGACTTCG